>Ga0157369_10000070_pt1 | contig 142136 bp, 168 predicted proteins | sample C25metaG_FD_113461 | JGI IMG/M metagenome (GOLD analysis project Ga0157369, IMG submission 113461) | Corn rhizosphere microbial communities from Kellogg Biological Station, Michigan, USA - C2-5 metaG | ecosystem: Host-associated > Plants > Roots > Rhizosphere > Soil | place: USA: Michigan... | reverse complement strand
TTCTGCCGCTGTCGATTTTAGATTGCAAACATGCTAAAATGCACCATCCTGAAACGACGGTGGAACGAAGATGCGAATTGGTGTGACGGGTGGTATCGGATGCGGGAAATCGACGGTCGTGGCCGAGCTGCACAAACTGTTGCCATACGCCGCCCTGTTCGACTTCGACGCCAGCGTGCGGGCCTTGTACGGGAACACGCTGTTTCAACAGGGGTTGCGCAGGGCATTTGGGACCGACAAGCGGGAAGAGGTTGCCGCTATCGTCTTCAGCTCACCTGCTGCCATGCACGAGCTCAACGAGATGACGCGCACGCCGTTGCTCCTTGAGCTTCGCCATCGCACGGCCGCTGCGCCCCTGGCCCTTGTCGAATTTCCTCTCCTGCTTGAAACGGCCTGGGACACCGAACATTTCGACCTGATTGTGGCCATCACCTGCGATGAGGCGACCCAGAAGCAGCGGGTTGCCGCGCGCGATGGCGCGTCGGCCGACAAAATCAGTCGCGTGCTTGGCGGGCAGTTCAGCACCAGTGCCAAGGCCGCGCTCGCTGATATCGTAATCGACACCAGCGTCGGCGCGCCCGCCCTGTCGACGCAGCTTGCGCCCGTCTTGCGCGCGGTGAGGCTCGATGCACTGCGGCAACGTGCCCTGAAGGACTTTCCGACACTGTTTTGGGAGGCCATTGCGCAGGCCTATTCGGAGCCTCACCGGCACTATCACGGGCTGAGCCACCTCTCCGCGATGTTTCGCGAATACGACCGTGTCCGGCACCTGCTCAACTACCCCGAAGCGGTCAGCGATTCAATCTGGCTGCATGACTTCCGGATGGACGTGGACCTTGCGGCGTACAGCGCCAACGAAGCGCGCAGCGCGAAAGCGTACCTCGAGCTGAGCCGTGACTATGCGCCGCGCCGGCTTGCTGTGACCGACGAGCATGAGGGCGGTCTGCGGTATGGTCGCGTCGGTCTGGTAGCTGAATTCATCATGTGCACCAAGGGTCATCAGGTGAATTCGCCCTTCCTGCAGGCCCACCCCAAAGCGCTCGCAGACGCAAAACTGTTTCTCGACATTGACCTGTCGATTCTGTCGGCACCAGCAGACGAATGCGACACGTACGACGCGAACATCCGCAAGGAATTCGCGGCAGTACCTGAGAAGTTCTTCGCAAGCGAACGCGCCAGAGTCCTGCGCAACTTCCTCGAGCGCGAGCGGATTTACTTGACCGACGTATTTGCGCCGCGCGAGGACATCGCGCGCGATAACCTGCGGCGGCTGATTGCACGGTGGGAAGCTGTTGCCGCCACCGCACCCCTGGCTGCCATTGCACACTGACCTTAACATAATGAAAACTGGAATCTTCGCAGGCTCACTGGACCCCGTGACTGAGGGGCACATGCACTGCATCCGCGAGGCCTGCGCGTTGGTTGACAGGCTGGTAATTGCCATCGGCGTCAATCCGGACAAGAAGCCCTATTTCCCGGCGAAGGAACGCCAGCAGCTGCTCACGGAGGTACTGCGCTCGGAGCTGTCGCCCGAAGACTTCGCGCGCACCGAAATCGTCTTCATCGAGCACGACCTGCTGGTTCATTTCGCGGTGAAGGTTGGTGCGACCTTTCTTTTCCGCGGCGTCCGGGACAGCAAGGACTACGAGTACGAAAAGGGCATGGCAGCCCTCAATTCCCGCCTCGTGCCGTCCGTGCGTACGATTTTCATCCCGACCCCGGCGAAGTACGCCGAAGTCAGCTCGTCGATGGTGAAGGGTCTCGTGGGATTCAACGAGTGGGAGCATGCGGTGGCGGACTGGATTCATCCGGTAGTGCTTGCGGCCTTCAAGGCGCGTGTCGACGTGTCGCGGGACGCCTGAACCCAACACGCATAGTCCCCCACCTAGAGTCGGGGTGTCGCAACTTGCTACAATGTCCGCTTCGTATCCGGTCACACCCATGAACTCGCAAAAACCCACCCGCTCACGGCCTGTCGCGTTCAGTAACCGTCTGCTGTCCGCCGACGAATTTCACCCTGTCGCCCAGTTTGTCATGTCGAGCGCGCTTCACTCGGCCGATAACCGCAAGCAGGCGCGTACGGCGATTCTCGACTGGGCCGGCCAGGCGCGGTATTGGCGCGAGGGATGGGGCAACTCCATCCCCGACAAGGCCTACGACGGCCAGCCCTTTGACGCCTCCGATGAGGGTGTGCACATCGAGGTGCGTGCTGACAAGGCCGCTGCGCTATGGTGCTTCCAGGTGGAGCACGACGACGTGCGCGATGCATCGCGCGAGTGGCGCCTCGAAGCGTTTGTCGCCGACCGGGGTGCACACGATGAGGTGGGGGTGCGCGTGTTCTGCAAGCCGGGCACGCCCGTCCGGTTTGTGCCGTCGAGTACGCCTGCTCTTGTCAAGACGTTCATCCAGCACCATCAGTTGGCCGACGATGGCTCGCCCGTCACGGCTACATGCACGGAGGCAGAAGACGACGAGTCGTTCAACCGGTTCACAGACTTGCTGCTTTCACGCTCGCGCCGTCTGCCCGTGGTGGTGCTCTCCCAGGGCCAGGCCACCCGCAACGGTGGCTACGCGCTGAACCTCGACCAGTGTGCGCGCGCACTTCAGGGCTTCGCTCACGTCGTGGCACTGGCGGAAGAGCAGACATACTGGCTGTCGGATGAACTGGGCCGTGAGCTGAGTGTGTATGGCGGCGCGGTACGAACTTACATGCCGGGCTTTCACGCCGAGGCCGACCCGCACGACCATCCCTTGCAGCTGGCAGAACGCATTGAGCAGGGTGGGCCGCGTTCCTTCGACCAGGCGCTCGCGCGACGCCTGCGAGCGCTCACCGTGAATTCCGAACTGCTCGCCCAGTGGCCGGAGCGGCCTGTCGTTCAGGACGTCGCCCGCCGTACCGGCCTGCGCACCCGTGACGTCGTTGCGGGGCTCAAGCGTGCGCTTGGCACGCTTAAACGGGCATGAGACAAGAGGACGAAAAGCCCGTCCTATGACGGGACCTAGTGGTCTGCCGGGACAACGGGCGGAGGCATTCCGCCCGTTATGACCTTCAGATGCTCGTTCCGAGCGCTGTCTCGAAGATGAAGCCTTGCAGGTGGCTCCGGTTCTCGTCAGAGAGCTGCGTGAATTCCGCGCCTACGACCGCACCGTTGCCGATTGACCGTGCGTTGCGCACAACCGCGTTCAGCGTTGTCGTATGAATCCGGTCGCCGGCCGACAGCTTGAACGACAATCGGAAATGGTCACCGACCGATAGAAGCTCTTCCGGGCAACGAAGCGCCAGCCCGCTCATGCTGAGATTCGTGACTTCGACATCATGTCCCGTGGTCGCCGCATCATTGCGGAAAACGCGCGCAGGCAGGCTAACGCCGATGCGCAGATGCTTGCGCAGCGTATGCCGGCGGGTCTTTTGCGGGTACTCGAGATGCAGGATGTCATTCGGCTGGCTATGCCGCGCAAGAACAGTGGTGCCGAACAGATAGATGTGCCGGCCGATGAACACCTTGGCATCCAGCACAGTGCCAACCTTCACCGGGGGCGCGTCCGGGGGTGCGGCAACGAGCAGTGTTTTGCCCTTGATAGCGCCTACATACTCCGCCCGAAAAGACTTGTCGGCCGGGTCCGGCAGACTGAGCTGGAAGACCTCGGGACCCGTTGGCGCACAGGGAAAGTCGGCGATGACCGCTTCCATTCCGGGATGGCCGGCGGTCGGCTTGCTGTTTAACTCGGAGGCCCTCAGCGTCCCGCCCACGACCTTCTGGTTCCGTGTGCCGGGACGGGAGGCCCCCACGCCTTCCTTGAACGCGCCCGCTCCAAAAAGCCGCTCGAGCTGCGATTCCGACTGAATGACGTACCCTTTCGCAACGAGCAGCTTCCCCGTCGACGAGTAGATTGGAAAATCGACGGGCGCACCCACCTGTACTTCGTGGTAACCGAGTTTTATGAGAGCCATATTCTTCAGATTGTGATAGGCGGTTGTTCTTCTTCCGTGTAGCAAATACCCGGAAATTTTTGCTTTTCTAAAGCCGATGTCCTGAAGAGTTTTAGGCGGCCCTCATTAGAGCAACAGGCGCCTGGCCGGCGGCGGCAAACCGCGTGTCTGCCGGCGCACGGTTACTCAGCTCCTAGCCTGCCCGGCGCGCTTACAGCTGCGGCCCGCTCAAAGCTACGCGATACTTCTCCACCGAGTTCATGGAGCACAGAGAGCTCCATTTCGGTCATGTTGTTCTCGCACCGGGCGTCCCCCCACGAACCGCAGAAAATCGCGATGCAGCGGTTGCGCAGACGCACGGGAACGAGGACCATCGAGCGCGTCTCCGGAAAGGCTGCCGCATACCAGTCCGGGACGCGATGGCGCACACCCTTGTCCTGCAGGTCGTTGAAGTAAGCCGGCGTCCCTTTCGTTGCCACCAGGTGGAACACGTCAGGCACGAAGCCCCCTCCGAAGCCCAGGCTGCTCAGGCGCTCGCGCACGCCCGGCCCGAACCCGAAGCGAGCCGTATAGCTGCCTGTCGCCGGATTGAGCAGCATCATGAACCCTGCTTTCAGGTTGAGCGCATTCATCATGCACTCGACCACCCACGGCGTAACCGCGGTTGGCGCCAGCTCCGGGGCGGCATCACGGACTTCGGTGAGGGCATCACGCAAGCGCTTGCCGGCGTCCTTGGGCATGTCCTGGCTGACGTCCTGTACATTGGCGCTCGCCGGTTCATCAATCTGGTCGATTGCGCTTGAGGAATCCCGCATCAGCTCAATGGCATCCTGAAGGGCGCCTTCGTTCAGCGCGAGAACATCCACATACTGCTTGGCGAACGCAAGAACCTCTTCTTCGGAAGCGTTTGCGTCGACCAGTGCGGCAACCCCTGCGGACACGGATGCGACTCCACCCAGCCATTCCTCGTGCGTATTCAGGACCGCATCCTGGTCGGGAAGGTGACAATGCATGCTGCGGCTGATGGCGGGCGGCAGGTTCCACCGCTCCGCCGCCTGCTGGGCCAGTTCCTCGAAAGTGATGCCGAGCAGGCGATGGCACGCCTGGCTTTCGCTCAGGTCGGGTTCCGCCGTGACGAGGGCCTGGATGCGTTCCCACTCATTCTCGAAGTAGAGGATGACAAGCAGTCGCGCGAGTTGATGCAGCATCGCGCATACGACGGCCTCTTCGCACTGGTGTCCGCCGCGCGAATTCGTCATCCTGCGGGTGAATTCGGCCGCCAGCAACGCGCGCTTGAGCGCTGCTCGCGCGTCTTCGCGCGCCCCTGCGCAGCTTTCGAACTGATTGAGCAGTTGCAGGCCCAGGCTCAGGTGTTCGACCGTCTCCACTCCGAGAACCATGATGGCACGCGAAACGGTTGTCACCTCACCGCCCAGTGTCGCGTACATGGCAGAGTTCGCCAGACGGATGACCTTTTGCGACAGCGCAAGGTCCGAGAGCACGAGCGAGGTAAGCTCGGCAGTGCTGGCCTGTTCGTTCTGCAGCGAACGAACAATGGTGTCTGCCGAGTACTGCAGCGACGGAACGTCGCCGCGCGTCGTCATCTGTCGCCACAATTTTTCAAAGACCAATTCTTTCAGCATTTGGGGCCCGCATAAAATTTGAAATTGCGATATCCGAGGAAAGCGTGAGCTGCCGCCTTGTCAACGCTTCTTCGAACTGGGCCGGCGAGAGTGCTTTTGCAAATAACCAGCCCTGGGTGTATTCACAGCCGCGCTCGACAAGTAGTTCGCGCTGGCTTTCAAGCTCAACACCTTCTGCGACCACCGACAGCCCCAGTTCCTTGGCAAGGGACAGAACGGCCGAAACGATGGCACGGTCATGGGTCGACGTGGGCATGTCGCTCACGAAGCTCCGGTCAATTTTCAGCGCCGAGAGCGGGAACCGGCGCAGGTGGGCAAGGTTTGAGTAGCCCGTGCCAAAATCGTCGATGGCAAACCGGACGCCAAAGTCGCGCAGCTCGGACAGCACGGCCAGCGCCTGCTCCGGATACTTCATCAGCGCTCCCTCGGTAATTTCCAGCACCAGACGATGAGGCGCGATGCCTGAATCCAGTACGGCCGCTTTGACGTTCGACGCCAACGTCGGGGAGTGGAACTGCACCGGCGATACGTTGACCGTGACGTAGGCGAGATGCACGCCTGCCGCATCCCACTTCGCGACCTGCATGCAGGCCGTACGCAACGCCCAGTTGCCCAGGATGTTGATGACGCCGTTGTCTTCTGCCAGGGGAATGAACGTTGCGGGGGGCACCTGGCCTGAAGTCCGGTTCCAGCGCATCAGCGCCTCTACTGCACGCACTTCACGCGTGCGCGCGTCGACGATGGGCTGATAGTGCAGCTCGAATTCGCCGTGCTTGATACCTTCGTACATGTTCAGCTCGAGCGAGAACGCTTCGGCTTCAGCATGTTCGAGGTCCTGCGAATAGAGGCTGTACTGGTTCTTGCCGCGCTCCTTTGCCTGATACATCGCCAGGTCCGCGCGCTTGAGCAGTTGGGACTCGTCCGCGCCGTCGCCCGGGTAAAGCGCCAGGCCGAGGCTTGTCGTGACATGCAGTTGCCGGCCTCCAACCGAAAACGGGTGCTGGAGCGAGGTGACGATGCGTGCGCCCACCCGTTTGGCATCGTTCGTAGTTTTCACGTCACGAATCAACAGCACAAACTCGTCTCCGCCGATGCGGGCGACTGTGTCTCCTGAGCGCATCAGGGTTTCAAGTCGCTTGCTTACGGCGCACAGCAGCGCGTCACCCGCGTCGTGTCCTAGCGAGTCGTTGATTCGCTTGAATCCATCGAGGTCGAGCAGGGCAACTGCGAAACTCCGGCAGGAGGCAATCTCCTGGGCAATCCATTCACGCAGCAAGATGCGATTGCCTGTGCCCGTCAACGGGTCGCGGCGCGCGGCTTCGCGCAGGCCTTGCTCCGTTGCCATCCATTCCGAGACGTCGTATCCGAACACCTGCAGGTCGGTGCTCTCACGGACGGCCTGCACAGCGAAGTGGAGCCAGAAACACTGCGCGTTGTCCCGAACGAACTGGAACAGTGCGGTTTGGCGTTCGCCGCTCTCTCGCGCGCGTGAAAGGAAATCAGACAGGTCGCCCGCGTGTTGCGGAAGCACGAGGTCTGCGAGCGACACCTGGGCCAGGTATTCGCCCGGGTAGCCGAAAAGCTCGGAGGCGGCCGATGTCGTTGCTACCAGGTGGCCATTGGCGTCCACCCGGGCAGCAAAAGCCTTGCTGAGTTCGAGCAGCCGCAACGCATCCTCTTCTTCCAGGGGAGACAGGTTGTCAGCTTCCATTGCGAAGCCCGTGCCGAGAGCGACGGGCCCCAGTATCAAAGCGCCGTGAGCGGATGAAGTCATGTCAAGTAATGGCAAATTCACGTCCAGAGACCCCGTACGCCATGAGGGAAAATGTCGCGAGGTATAGCCCGCCCGGTTTATTTCCGGCGAGACGTACACCCACCCCACTCGAACGGGTCCAAAACACGTGTAGGAAACTTGCCATCTAAAATTTTTGCAATAGCCGCCCTAAACCCTAAGCTAAAACGACCCTTACGTCGGGTCTGGTACCGAGAGAAAGGACTCGATTGTCCAGCCCATGCCGTGACAAATTGAGCGCAGGCGTTCCTCCGACTCTTCAGAGGACTCGTGCAGCAGAATTTCCCAGCGCACGGTATCGCGAATCGTGCCATCCTCACCGCGCAGCTCGACGTCCCAGCCGATGCGGTCGGTGTCCGTATCCTCATAGGGCATGCAGTTCACCAGCACGCGCTCGTCCGGATGGAATCCCATGCTTACCTGGTGGTCGAGCCCAAACTCACGCCAGTATTCCTGCCCCGTGCGCAACGCGTCATGAAGCGTCAGAGGCAACACAACACCGCGACAACCCCGCATTGACAGGAAGGCATTGGTGACTGCCTCGCAGAAAGCTGTTTCCCAGAACTCGCCGTCGGGCATAAAACCACGCGGCCGTTCAGCATCAGCAGAACGTGCCCACGTGAGCGTCTCGACCACGCCGCGTTGCTCGCCACCTTCGCCCGCTTCCGTGCCATCGTCTGCGGCATCTTGCGCGACACCCTCCGGGTTCTCGGTTCCGTCAGTCTCTGGCATCAGGCCGTCCGTCTCTTCAGGACCGACCGGTGGAAACACGTGCTCCAGCTCCCTACGGGGCGTATACGCCGCACCGACCAGAAAGCGCAAATCGACATGGGGATTGTCGCCCCAGGGAAAGGTCTCGACCAAATCGAACTCGGTCCGCAGGATGCCGTTTTCGAGACGCACCGGCTCGCGCTCCCGCAGCTTGCGGCCGAGCGAGCGCGTCAGTCGCTGGAGCATGCCATAGCTCTGCGCGGCCAGTTCCGCGGGCGAGAACAGGCGGGGGAGGATGCCAATGCGTGTGTGCGACCCGACTATCTGCGAATCTTCCAGCACGCGCACCATCTCGAGCGTTTCGTCGGTAGATAGCGCGATTTCGCGGTACCGGTCGCCCGCGAGCAGCGCAACAGGAATGGCGAAGGCGAGAGCGCAATGCTCCCGGTTCTTGCCGAAGTAGGCGAGCTCGGAGGATGTCTCGATTTCGGTGAGCATCACCTCGACAGCGCCCTCGTGTTCGTCGAGGTCCTCGAGGATGGCTTCAATCGTGTCCTGCTCGACGGCCGCGTCTTTCTCGAAGAGGGCATCAATTGCCGCCTCCAGTTTTGCCTGGTCGGCTTCGGACAGCACTTGGTCCCTGATTTTCTTCAGGACAAGCTCACGAAGAGTCTTGGCGATTTGGTTTGTGCGCATATGCAATGAAGAGAATGACTTTAGCCCGCAGCAATGGCGACCGATGCCTGCGCCGCGCGCCGCCCGCGATGCTCCAGTACAGTGGAGCCAACGCCGCCTGCGATGACGAGCGCGATGCCGGCGAGCGTCACGGCGTCCATCCGCTCGCGCAAAAGCAGCCACGCAAGGGCGGTGCTGAATACGCCTGTCGAATAGACGAGCGCGCCAACCTGCATCAGCGAACCGAAGCGCTGCGCCTGGACCGCGAGATAGTTGCCGCCCAGTGTCAGCAGGGCCGTCAGTGCGCTGTAGGCGAAGGCATGCCACCCAGGCAGCACAGGGCGTGCGAGGAGCGCATAGAGGCCAAGCGGCACCACCGAGCACGCGTACATCCAAGCCAGAATGTCCTGCGTTCGCGCGCCGTTGGCGACCTGGCGGCGCTGACTGAGAAGCGCAACGGCGAACAACACCGCGGCCATCACGGCGCCGGCGACCCCCAGAGGCGAGCCGGTATGAGGAGAAGGGCGTGCACACACCGCAGCACCGACGAAAGCCAGCACGAGCATCAAGAGATTCGCGCGTGACGGAAATTTCCTCGCCAGTACGGCCGCAAGCACGACCGCGAGGAGGTTGTAGCTGTCGCAGAGTGTCACAGCTACGCCGAGCGCGGCGGTGGACAGCGCGAAGTAGTAGGCGAGGGAGCCCGTGGTGACGAGCGCTCCCGCAACCGCGTTGCCACGCCAGTGCGCCATCCTCGGCTTGCCCCAGATTGCCAGCAACAATGCGCACCCCAGGATGCGCTCCATGCCGAATGCGACGAGCAGTGCGTGCACCCCTGTTTCAGCCTGAGCGGCCACCGACAGCCGGAAGGTCAGTGCCGAGAGGGCGAACAAAAGCGCCGACCCCAGAGCAAGGGCGCCGGCGCGTAGCGGATGGGCGTAAGGAGCGGTAGTCATGCGCAGTCTAGAGCTGAGGCCGGTTTTCCCGCGCTTTAGAGGAGCTAGCTTTAGGCCGCCAGTTCCATCTGCAGGTGGACTCCCCGTGGCAAACGGCACTGGGCCAGGTATTGCTCCTGTGCGTGTCTGAACCGGTTGGCCAGCAGCTGGTGCTGAATCTGCTGGGTCGAGAGGCTTGGCGCCGCCTTGCTGTATTTCTCTTTGCCGGCGAGGGCGGCTAGTGCCGCTAGTGCCGCTTCGGCGCTCAGGACGCGCTTCTCAAAACCCTTGCTGATGGCCGGCTTTGCGCCATCGAGCAGCACAACGCACGCGCTCGGGCAATGCTTGAGCGCTTCCGTTGCGGGCACCAGAATGTTGAAGCTCACGTGACTGAGCGTCTCGCCGCGACGGTTCACAACACCCACAGTCGGGAATTGCTCGAGGCGTGGCAGGAAGAAATCGCGCAGCTCCTGCATCGGCAGTACCAGAACTTCGCCTGACCCGACACACACATAGCGCAGCGCATAGGCCTTGCCATAAATCGCCCAGCCGTCCGCAAGACCGCGGAAGGGAGATACACCGAAGAGCTCGATGCTCAGGTTGCCCGTCTGCAGCAACCGCTTGTCTGCCTTGTCATCGACCGCAACGATGTGCTGGCCACCGTCACTGGCCCACTTCAGGAGGTAATCGAATCCCAACTTCTGCGCATCGCGCATCTTGGTGTAATCGACGTGAATGCTTTCGCCAAAGGTGCGACGCAGTGCAGCGTCCACCAGCGCTTCGGTCTGGAGGCTGTGATTGAATTCGTGAAGAAGTACGCCTTCGGCGTCCTTGGTAACATGCGGCATGGGGACCTCGCTTGGTGAGGCGAGGTCTATGCAGCAGTGTTTAGCCCTGCTCAATGAGAAAGGCCTAGTGCGAGTTGTAGGCCCGGGCGATTGTTTGAGACAGCACGACCGAGCTTCATCCTGCAATCTAAAGTGATTGGTCCGCGGACCTAAAATGTAGTAAAATGCGCGTTCGTCGTGGGAGAGAATCACTCCCCGAATCCCGGGCCGTGAGACGGTCTGTCAATTTAAAAGACCGCATCATGGACGAACAGAAGCTGTTCGAGATTTTAGGTCTCGACATCTACAAGTATCCCCGTACTGCGCATCTTCAGGGCTCGAAGAACCAGAAGGGCGACGAAGGCTACGACCAGGTGCCCTATGCAATGCTGCGGGGGCACTACATTGTCATCGAGGAAAAGTTTGACGGCGCAAACGCGGGTGTGAGCTTTTCCGGAGCGGCGGAGCTGCTGCTCCAGTCGCGGGGTCACTACCTGACGGGCGGGGGTCGCGAGCGGCAGTTCAACCTGTTCAAGCAGTGGGCCGCAGCCCATGAGAACTGGTTGCTCGAGCGGTTGGAAGACCAGTACGTGATGTATGGGGAGTGGTGCCACAAAAAGCATACCGTATGGTACGACCGACTACCGCATTACTTTCTGGAGTTTGACGTCTTTTCGAAGCGGACCGGCAAGTTCCTCTCAACGGCTGCCCGCCGCAAGCTGCTTCAGGGCGGTCCGGTGTTATCCGTGCGCACGCTGTACGAAGGTATCGCCCCATGTAGCGTTGAAGAACTGAAACGTATGCTGCTCCCGTCGTTCGCCAAATCGAAGCTGTGGCGTGACGCGTTGCATGGCGTGCTCATCCGTGAACGCCTCGACGAAGAGAAGGCGTGGTCTCAAACCGACGAGTCAGACCTGAGTGAAGGCCTGTACATCAAGGTCGAGCTCGGGGACCACACCGTCGGCCGCTACAAGTTCGTGCGTGGGGATTTCGTCCAGGCAATCATCGACTCCGAAACGCACCACGCGGAGCAGCCTTTTGTCCCCAATCTGCTTGCGCCCGACGTCGACATCTACGCACCGACGCTGAGCGTGGACTGGGACAACCTGCAGGACGAGTGGAAGAACCGCGCGGCGCTCGAGAAGCTTCACATGGAGATACTTCGTGGCCACAAGATTTCTGCCAGATGACCAGTTGTTGTCGCGGGAGCAATTCAAGGCAATGGTCTTCGCTCGGGCGGGTAATCGCTGCGTGTTCTGCCAGGAGCCGCCGGTCGATGCGCATCACATCCTCGACCGGAAGCTCTATGCAGAGACGGGAGGCTATTACCTGGGCAACGGCGCCGCGGTGTGCGAGCGGCACCACTGGGCCTGCGAGACCACGGAAATTGCCGTTGAAGCAGTATGGCGCGCAGCCGGCATTGTGAAGCCGGCGTTGCCGCCTGGCTTCGACGCGGCGAAGGCCTACGACAAGTGGGGAAACGAGATGTTGCCCGACGGGCTTCGACGGGAGGGTCCCCTCGCGCACGATACGGGCATGCGTCGTGCCTTGCAGCAAGGCCGGGTATTGCAGTTTCTGATTCCGGCCGATGCCGACAACCAACAGTACTGAGAACCCGACAATGACTGACACGAAAGACAACACACTGGACGCGACGGAGCGAGCCGCACTGGTCGAACGCGTACTCTCCCTGACGGATTTCTCCCGGCTGGTGAGGTCGGGCACTTCGCTCAAGCAAGGGCAGTTTGTGGTGACGGGCCCTCAGGTTGGCGAGAAAAACCCTGAAAAGCGCATTGGCTTTTGCATCCAGGTACGTCTGGGCTGCGGCCAGTCGGTTCGGACATGGTGTTCTTGCGCCATCCGGACGAGCGGCTGACGACGCACGAAAACCAGTGCTACATCGCGATGACGGAAGAACAGGAACACCTGGCACGCCAACTGTTCAGCCAACTGCCGGAAGCCGAAGACTATTCGCACGGCTACCGCTGTTGCGACAAGATTCACGAGGTCGGTTTTCTCATCGAAACCTCGACATCCCAGCCCTCACGCGGCGGGGTGACGATGCTCAAAACGACAACGGTCGACGAGTCCGGCAAGACCAGCGTGACCTGCACCGCCTTCATTTAAGGGTGAGCGTGGTCGGCGAGGGGCGCGTCAAAAGAGGAATGGAACAATGAACTGGAATGATATTCAGAGGCTGGTGCCGGCTGCGGGCCGCTCGCCGGACTTCGACGCGTGCCTTGAGGCGTTCCCCGCGCTCGAACTCGCCAAGACGACGCCACAGGGCTCGTATCACCGGGAAGGCGACGTCTGGACCCACACCAAGATGGTTGTGGAGGAACTGCTCGCCCTGACGGATTATCAGTCCGCTGCAAGAACTGAGCAGGAGATTCTGTTCCTGGCGGCATTGCTGCACGACGTGGCCAAGCACAGCACGACGGTCGTGGACCAGGTTACGGGTGAAATCGGTCAGCCGGGCCACTCCCGCAAGGGGGCGACTGACGCCCGGATTGCCCTGTGGGACTTCGGTGTGCCTTTCGATGTACGGGAGGCCATCTGCCGCCTCATCAGCGTGCATCAGTTGCCGTTCTTCCTGCTGGACGGTTCACGCCGCGGCAAGAGCCCGGAGTTCATGGTCAGGGAGCTGTCGTGGCAACTCAGCATTCCGCTGCTGGCCACCCTTGCCGAGGCCGACATGCGCGGACGCATCTGCGATGACAAGCAGAAGGTGCTCGACAATATCGAACTGTTCCGCGAGCTCGCGCGTGAAGAAGGGTGCTATGGCCAGCCCCGGACGTTTGCAGACGCGCATACCCGGGTGAGTTACTTCCGGGGTGCGGACGTGCATCCTGACTACTCGCTGTACCAGGAACCCGGTTCGCGAGTCATCGTGATGTCGGGTTTGCCCGCGTCCGGAAAAAACACGTGGGTGGAAAAGCACGTCTCGTGGTGGCCCGTCGTTTCGTTCGACGACGCGAGGGAGGAACTCGGGCTTCGGCACGGGAAAAACGAAGGAAAAGTCTCGCACTTCGCCGTCGACCGAGCCAAGGAACTGCTGCGCGAGAAGCAATCTTTTGTCTGGAATGCGACCAATCTTGGTGAACTGGCACGGAAGAAGACCTTGGACCTGCTCTTTGACTACCACGCCGAGGTCGAGCTTGTTTATCTGGAAAGGCCACGGTCGGAACTCCTGCGTCGCAATACCAAGCGGGATACGTCGCTGTCGAACAAAACTCTGGAGGGAATGCTTTATCGGTGGGATATTCCGCTGCCTACCGAGACTCACGCCATTCAGTATCTGGCGTAGGTAGAGTGCCGTTCAGGAGCTGCAAAATCGCCGTGCTGCACTCGGCATACGCGCCCAACAAGGGAGTAGCACGATGACTGCCAACACTGAACCGTTCGACCATAGCGCAATTGAAATTCCTGGGGTCACCGGCCCGAGCGACCCCGTCGAATACGACAAGTGGTTTCGAGCGAAGGTGCAGGAAGCGCTTGACGACCCGCGCCCTCCTGTACCGCATGACCAGGTGATGGCGCGGATGGATGAAATCATCAAGACGGCGGTTGAGCGTCGCAAGGCTCGTGGCGAAGAAGAGGATGGCACCGCGGCGGAATAAGTTTTCGCTGCTCTCGCCAGCAGCTGCGAAGCCGGGGCAGCGGCGGGGCGGCCAAACGGCGCGGCCCATTTTAGGTCTGACCTAAAACCTTGCATCAACCACGCGTGAGCATAAACATCCGTACAATACTGTCGGATGGAACACACTAATCTTGACATGTATCGCGTGGTATTTCTGCCTAAACTCGCCGGGTACGAGGATGACTCCAGCGTCTGGCACCCCACACGCGCCGTAGCTGAACACTGGGCAGACTACTTCGCCCACCGCGGCCGCGCCGTCGCCATCCAGCACGGACACAAGGGCGAGCTGGAGCGCTGGACGCCCCGGTTCTGATGCAGACACACCTGATGTACACCGGCATGGGCCGCCTGCAGGCGGCCCGTTTCATTTTGGCTCCGCCAGCTTCAAAAGCCAGGCCACCGAAGCTGGACAGGACCAAGAACAGCAATTTTCGCAAGAAGGCGACGGGCATATAAAACCGCTGCTCTATATTCGACGTAGTGTGGTTCTTTCTCCCCCTCCTCGACGACGGTCGAGGACCTGCGCGACTGTGAGTTCTTCCGGTATGGCGCGACGCCCTTGAACTTCGTGTGTCAAGGGCGCTTTTTTGTGTTCTGCCGACGGGCCTAGCACCCGCGCACTCGATTCGGAGCCTCTATTTGCGGGGGCTCTCTTCGTCTTGGCTATACCGGAGCAGGCCATCACTCCGGACGCACTCATGAAGCTCATCGCGATTCACAAGTTCGATATCTACGAAAGCACGTGCCCACAGAACCTGCTCGCCGTCATCGGTGATGCCGAGGCGGCCGTCGACGACAAGGGGCTCCTGCGACAAGAGCGGCTCAAAGCCGTTCTTGAGGCAGGCAAGACTCCGACTGAGTCCGACGGCGTCTATGTCTACCACCTTGAAGAAGGTCGGGCGCGCTGCGAGACCTGGGTGTTCGTCCATGGGTCACGTCTGGACAACAACCGTGCCCTCGGATGCCCGGATTTTGAGCTATCGAGCGCGCATCGCAACCGGCGCAAGGTCTTGAGCCGCGAGTCGGTCGACGTCTTCTGCCTCTCGCCTAGCCCGTCATGTTGATTCCAGTGCCCACCTCTCGTGGGCACTTTTCATGGGGCAGGGGATAAGTCGCGTGGCTACAGGACGCATCTTGTCGTCAACCTGCTAAGTCGTGAACGCCAAACAGAAAGCCTATCTTGCCCGTGTCAGCGCCGCTGCCGCTGAGGTGGACGCCACAGCTGAACTTTCCGCCCAGGCACTCGAAGCGCTCACAGGAGACTTCGAGCGCATGCCGGCGGCGGTCTTCCGCGAGCTCACCGAGAAGGGCTACATCGTCGCCGCGAAACGCGGGTTTTCGCTTGCGCCCAAGGCGGAAGCCTATCGTTCGGCTCGTCTTGCGTCCATGCGAGCCAGTCTCAAAGACTAAAACGATACTGGCGCTGTCGTCGCATTGCGTTTGTATGCCATTTTAGGTAAAATGCTTTCACTCCTTCCGACACACCTTGAACCAAGAATCTCACATGAAAGTTGACCAGAAGACGCGTATCTCCGAGCCGCAACAACGACGCCTGCGGGGCATCGGCGAGATGCTCCGTTCGGCACGGGTGCGTAACCGATTGACGCAGGATGAGGCGGCCACGACGTGCAACGTCAGCCGCCAGACCGTTTCGCGCATCGAGCGCGGTGACCCCTCGGTTGCGTGGGGCCAGGTCGCTCGTTTCGCTGACGCGATGGGCGTAGCCAGTCTCTTCGGTGGTGAGACGCCGGCGGACCCGGAAGCAGCCGGCCGCCGCGTGCGTGCACCGAAGGTCAAGCTCGACGTGATGCCCGCATAACCCCCTTACTCCTCGAACAAAGATGAAACAACGATTTTTCGCTCTGACACTCGCAGCCGCCGCTGCTTTCGCGCTGGCCGCCTGCGATAGCCGGGCACCCGGTGGCGCCGCCCAAGCGCCCACGGCGGCATCCGCACCCGCCCTGAACGCCGCTCAAGCCTATGCTGCCATCCAGAAGGACGGTACAGGCTTTACGGTCGGCGCAACAGACGCAAAACAGACGGTGTACGTATTTTTCGACCCGCAGTGTCCGCACTGCGCACACCTGTGGCAGGCGTCGAAGCCGTTGCTAGCCACCGTGCGCTTTGTCTGGATGCCCGTCGGCCTGCTCTCGCGCGCCAGCGCTCCGCAGGGTGCCACCATCCTGGGCGCAAGCGACCCCGTGAAAGCAATGAACGAAAACGAGCAGTCGATTGCGGACCACAGCAACGGTATCTCGGCCGATAGCGACGCGGTGACGCGCTTCAGTACGAAAGTGGACACGAATACGTCGCTCTTCATGAAGGCCCGGTCGCAGGACGATGGTGTGCCTTTCATCGTTGCCAAGGTGGGTAGCGATGTTCGCATGCAGTCCGGCGCATTGCCTACGGCACAGCTGAAATCGTTCCTCGGCATCGCGCCCTAAAACGATACTCGCAGTTAATTTTAGAAAGTAACTTGCGACCGGGTGCGCAGTGTTCTAAAATGATTTTCGTCGTGGCAGTCAGGACCAACGATTACATCTCCGTCTATGAGACGTCTCTCACCGAGGGACATAAAACTATCGGTATCGTTGCCGATATCTCCGCGATACCCGAATTCAAGCTTCGCGCACTGCAGGCAGGCAACCGTCTGCAGCGCGAAGCGACTGGTTTGAGAGAGAGCTTGAGCCGGGTACCGACCGGAAGGTCGGCCCGGCGTCTTTTTCCCAGACCGGATGCGTTGGCCAGCCAGTGGCGGGCCGATGTTTAAAACCGTTGCACTACATTGGTCTCACTGCGGCAGTCAGGATGACGATTTCCTCTCCCTACTGACATGGACGTCTCCCACCGAGGGACATAAAACTATCGGTATCGTTGCCAATATCTCCGCAGTCCCGTGTTTCCGTCGATGTATCAGCCGCGCAGTGCCACAAGGCCGCGCGGCTGTTGCATCGAAGGTATCTGTTTTGAGTGAGAGAGCTTGCGCCGGGTACTCCTGAAAAGGGTCCCGGCGTCTTTTTTCTCAGCCCATCTTCCTTCGACAAGGACAGTCAATGCATCACCTCGCAGCCAACGACGAACAGATTCTGCCGCAAGGCGCTCACCGCAATTTCATGGACGGTGTCTCGTTCCAGGTCAGCGACCCGGTGACGCGACTGCGCATGATGGCCGCGTCCTGTTTCTTCCGCGAACCGACGTACTACGGTGAGGCAAGCGCGCGTGAGGACCTGTCGCGCAGCGAGTTTTTCGATTCGCGGCTGCAGGAAACGCTTGGCGAGGTCGAGGACGCTGCTGTTCGCGCGTTGCCGCGCGGCGCAGCACTCGAGCGGACCATTGACGAAGCGCTGGCTGTCGATGCGGAGGCAACGTTGAAGGTTGCTGCCGTCTTGCGCAACGAAGACCTCATCCGCGTGACGCCGCAGGTCATCATGGTGCGTGCCGCACACCACCCGGCAGTGCGCGGCACGGGCCTCGTGCGCAAGTACGCTCCGGAAATCATCTCGCGCGGCGATGAGCCGGCGCTGCAACTCGCCTATCACAATGCCACGTATGTCCGTGAGAACGGAAAGCCGGCGCCCATCCCGAACGCACTGAAAAAGGCCTGGGCCGACTATCTGTCGCAGGCGTCGGCGTACACGCTTGGCAAGTACCGCAAGCTGGATGGCGACTCGAAGACCGTCGACGTCGTGAATGTGTGCCGCCCGAAGTCCGATGCGGTTGGTTTGCTCGTCAAGGGTGAACTCAAGCCGCAAGGGCGGACCTGGGAATCGCTTATCTCGGCGAAGGGTGCCAGCGAGGAGACGTGGCGCGAGGCGTACGGGAAGTTTCTGCGGCATCCGGAAGGCCATATGGCACTGCTGCGCAACCTGCGCAATCTCGAGAAGTTCAAGCTGCTCGATGAGGGCGTGCTTGAGAGCCTCAGGAATGGCGCGGCCCAAGGCAAGCAGTTGCCGTTCCGTTACCACTCGGCTTATCAGGCGATGAAGGGCGTCGGCGCGCGTCAGGATGTGCTCGACGCCATCGAGCATTGCCTGCATGCATCGCTTAACACGCTGCCGCGCCTGCCGGGCCGCGTCATGAGCCTCGCGGACAATTCGGGCTCGGCACATGGCGCGTTCACGTCGGACAACGGCAAGGTGACGGTTTCGACCATCGCCAACCTGACTGCAGTGCTGACCGGCTTCATGGCGGGCGAGGAGGGCTGGGTTGGCGTGTTCGGTGACGAGTTGCGTCGTTACCAGGTGGATACGGCTCGCTCGGCGATAGCGCAGCAGGACGAGGTGCAGGCGCTGGCGGGGGGTGTTGGCCAGGGCACCGAGAATGGCATCTGGCTCTTTTTCCGTGAGGCAATGGAGCGCAAGGAGCACTGGGACCACATCTTCATCTACTCGGACGAGCAGGCGGGTTACGGAGGTCTGTATGGGTGTAATCCGCGGGAATATCACGAGTACGGCTGGGACGAACCGGGGGACCGGTATATCGATGTGCCCTCGCTCATCAAGGCGTATCGCGAGCAGGTCAATCCGAACGTGATGGTGTACCTCGTCCAGATGGCGGGCTATTCGGACTCGCTTGTGCCGGAGCACTACGACAAAACCGTGCTGCTCGGCGGCTGGTCGGGCAGTATCCTGCGCTATGCCTCCCGTATGTACGAAGTGATGGGCTCGCAGGGCTCGACTTCCCGATAACGAACTGGACGCGTAAATCGCTGGCACTGAGTATTCCGCGGGCACCCTCGACCGGGTGCCTTGCGGGTAAGGCTTGAGCGCCCGCCGGCCGCGAGTTATCTACAGGATTGTCCACCAAACCTGTGGATAACTCGAGAAATGCCTCGCGAAAATGCAATTTTTCCCGAGCCGCCGGTTCGTACGCCTCGCCGGAAGTGGAAAGAAGGCCCGTCGTACGGGCCTTCCTGAATCATCGCATCAAAACAGCTCGACACCCTCCGACAGCGCAAGCGCGACGCCGGCTATCTCGTCGCGACCCAGAAACGCGCAGGGATGCGCACCGGCTCCGAATGGCGGTCCGGCTTCAATAAACACCACCTCACCGTCTTCACGCACGAGAAAATCGAGGGTCGCGTTGACCGTGCCTGCCTTGAACTGTCGTTCAAAGCCCAGCAGCCACGGATACTGGCCCGATGCTGACAGGTAGTCGACAATCGTCGCCGAATGTGACTGGACCTTCGATACGAAGGTCCGCATCTGGGGCGAATCGCACAAGGGCCGCTGTGGGTAGTAGCTTGCAACGGCAATCACCTTGCTTTCGCGCACGAACGCTCGAAACTCGACGGGGTAGCCGTCTACGTGCAAGGCCGGGACCCATGGTCGACACAGCACCGGCACCGTTTCACGCGGATACTCGTAAAGGATGTCAAACGCGCGCGGGTCGTCGGGGCTCAGGTCCCGCAACGAATCAGCGGGTGACTTAGCGCGAGCGAGCGCGCCCTTGAGGGAGAGGCTCGCGCAGAAGTCCCATCGAACCATGTGCGATGACGGGACCGATGCGACCGCGTTGTGCAGACCTTCCCATACCGGCCAGTGCTGCTCCTCAGGGGCGTCAAAGTGCAGCCACACGTCCTGCGCAAGCTCAAACACGGTCTCTGCGGGAATGTGCGGCACGCCCGCTGCCGCAATGCGGGGCAACCACTCGACGAGACTGATGGCATTGAAGCGGCCCGGCTCCGCGATGGCTTCTCTTTGCGCGCGTCGCCGTGCAACTGCTCGATTGTCGAGTTCCGCGAGGTCAATCGGGGGAAGGGCAATTCTGACGTTCATGTAGCACGTGTCCTTTGATTCCGCCCGGGGGCGTACCTGATGTGTAGCCAGGTGCACGACACGGCTAAACCGCAATGCAAGCGGCGCTTGTCCTCAAGAAGAGTCGGCCCGCTGCCGACAACAGAAGATAAATGTGAACGGGAGTCAGTTTTAGGTAGGCCTCGCCCACAGCCCGGTTTCTATACCGAGGAGAAACCTTGTGGCTTATGGAGAGGCTTGAAAATGAAAGTCGATGTGATAGCAGCTAACCTGCGTAACGCGATGGTGGCCACGTCCCGCGTACATGCATATTTGCCGGGCGCCACGGTGATGGCAGGCGGCGAGCACGCCAAGGAAACCGCGTTTCTCGGTGCCATGCGCCTTGCCGAAGCACGCAGTCTCGCGAACGCACTCGGCGCGCTCGAACTGTGCGCGTCGTGTGACGGAGACACCGTTGCCTTTGGCCCCGCAGAGACTATCGCCGACCCGCATGCGCAACCGGTGGGCAATGTGGTGCTCGAACTGCTCGAGGATAACGCGACGCGTTTCGCGCATTTCTGGGTGTCCCGGCCGCAGGGTCGTGTGAGGGTCATCGTCGAGCTGTCGCCTGGCGAAGGCCCGTACTTGCGCGTCACGCACGGCGCCGACCTGACCGACCGCGGTCCACTGGTATCCCGCAGCAGGGTTACGCTCGCGGACGACGATACGGGCGCGCAGTTCCTGCGAAACGGCTACGAGGTGCCTCGTGGCCGGGAAGCCGCAGGTTACGCCTGCTGGTTCACGCGTCATTGACGCGCAACTGATTCACGCGCCGCCCATTCCCGGGCGGCGCTTTTTATTTGCGTGAGGCGCTTCAAAGCAACGCGCTGCACAAAGGCAGCGCGATGGAATCAGAAGAGGGTAGTTTGCTGTGGCGCGACGAACCTGACCGCAGCGCGTTCGCGTTCAATCTCATCCGGTGGTCGTACGTCTCGGTCCAGGATTTGACCGATGCGCTTCTGGTAGCGCTCGCAATGACAGGCCAGCGGCGCGCACCAGCAATCGAAGGCGACGGGCTGACCGTTGCGCACCACTTCGGCAATTTCCCGCAAGCGCCGGGAGATGGGCCCGTCACGGGTCCAGTCACGTTCTTCGTCTTGCCGATGCAGCTCGAGCACGCTTGCCCGCTGAGCTGGATTGTTCGGGTCGCGCAGCACATGTCTGTTTCCAAGGACAGGGTCGGTCCGGTCCGCCGCGATAACAAGCTCACCGGGGTGAGGCCGAGGCCCACCCTTGCGTTTGCTCGTGATACGCACATAACTCAAAAGAATTCTCCTGGCAGCAGATGACTGTGCTGTCTAGCGAGCCGACGCGCCAGCATTCTTGCGTTTTAAGGGCGAGCGCTCCCGGTGGACCGAAAACGGGGAGCGCCGACAGAAGCGACTGAAAACGAGGTACCAACCCGTCCACCTGGAGTGCCGCTCTGCCTTTGTCACCCTCCCAGTCAGGCCAGTGAGCTTTTGCTATAATGCGGCCACTGTGCTTCGTGGCGCCGCCCCTCATCGGGTGTGGCGACACAACGTGGAGGTTAGGGTGCAAGGTTTCGGCAGTTGCTCTGCGAGAGACAGGCTGGCGGCGTAGGTTACGAGTGGAGTCATCCACGCACGAGCCCACATCTTTCCTACGGGGAAGAGGGTGACTGCTGAATGCCTTTTAGCCGAAGGCCCCGGCGTCGGGCGGCGGACAGGCGCGGTAGCCGCCAGCCGGGCAGATTCTTTCGAGAGCGTTCTTTTCGTGGGCGACAAGCAGCAGGACCAGATTTTTATCGGCTTACCGGGCGCATTTTCCAAGCTTCCTGCGGGGGCGCGGAAAACGCTCGCGGGTAGTGCTGTGCTCAAAACGTTCAAGAAAAACGAGAATCTTGTGCCCTATGGTCAGCCGGCGGCGCCCGTCATCGCGCTTCGGTCTGGCCTTGTGGCCATTATGCACGGAGCCGAAGAGGACACGCCGCTCGTCAGTGACTTCCTGCGTCCACAAGATGTGTACGCGGAGTCCACGCGGTCAAACACGGTCACGCGCGGCCAGCTCACCGCGCTCGCGTCGTCGAGCGCGGTGGTATTCCGTGTCGACGCATTCCGTGAAGTGCTGCTCTCGCAACCGGCATTCGCTGTGTGGTTTCTCAACGAAACGGAACGACGCCTCGCCGACCAGTATCTGTACCGCACGCGTAACGCACTGATGACGGACGAAGGGCAGTTTGCCTACTTCCTGTGGTCCATCTCCGAGGAACTGGACAAGGACCGTCGCGTCGTGCGTGTCAAGGTGCCGGACCGAATCATTGCGTCGTATCTCGGCGTGGCGCGCGAGCAGGTCAACCGCAAAAAGCAGTTGCTCGAAAAGACGGGCCACATCCTTCAGACCGACCAGGGCATCGAGCTCATGCCGTCGCTGCCGGCGCTGTTCTCGTTCGAGGTGAGCACGCCGCTGCCCGGCGAACAACCCTTCCACACGGCTTTCTCCAATATTACCGGGTACGGGTTCTAGGCGCAGCGGCAGAATGCGCCGGGCATCGCCGGATATTTTGACCGCATTGCACGACAGTTTGCTTCTTTTCCGGCCTGAAGCGCACATTCGGCGCTCCTCAGTGCACGAGCCCCTGTTCCCGCGCGCCGCGAATCTCGGCGTCAGTGAGCTCATGCGCGGCGGGGCCCGAGCCCGGTTGAGGTGGCGGCGACAAGTGCGCAACGACGGGCGCCCCGTCCGCGCCGAACGTAAGCTCAGGCGCCGCTGGGCCTGAGCCTGACGGCATCGCCGGCTGGAGAGCTACGCTTCCCGTGCGCACATGGACCGCTGCTTCAGTCAGCGGTTTCTGCAGTTTGACCGCCAGCAGAACGAGTTCAAGGCAGATGAGGGCACCCAGCACCACGCTTAAAGCGGACCTCAGCCTGGCGACCCTGGTCTTCGACTTGAGCTTCATCGCCCCCTCACATCCGGGTCGTCATCGCCACGCTTTACACGACACTCGATTTCGAGCTGCTCGAGCCACTCGTCAGGTTTCAGGCGCTTCTGGAGCAGGATGCATTGCCGCTTCACCGTGGCGAAGTCACCCGCACACAGGTCGCGCATCAGCACGAGCCGGTCGAACCACTCCGCTTTACGGGCCGCAACCTCTTCGCGATTGCGCCGGCGCAAGGCCTCGTTGACGAACATCTCCCAGCGCTGCTCAGCACTCAAGGGCAGGAACTCGAGCTTGAACGTAAAGCGTCGCATGGCAGCCATGTCGAGCCCCTTGAACAGGTTCGTCGACACGACGAAGATGCCGTCAAACCGCTCCATCTGCTGCAGCAGTTCATTCACGCGCGTCACTTCCCATGATTCCCGGGCGGTCATACGGTTTCGAAGGAAGCTGTCGCCCTCGTCGAGGAACGCGATGGCGTCCTCATTTGCCGCTTCCTCGAACAGCGCGGCAATCTTCTGCTCAGATTCGCCCACCCACTTTGAAAGCAGGTCAGAGGCGCGTTTCGCAACCAGCGGTTTGCCCAGTGTTTCCGCGATGTACTCGACATACTGTGTCTTGCCCGTACCCGGCAGGCCATAGACGCAGAGCGTTCCCTTGCCTCGCTTGCGCAGCGACTGAAGAATCTCTTTCGGCCCAAAGCGGCCCGAGCAGTTCAGGAATCTGAGCGAATACTCCGTGACGCATTCTTTCGTTTTCGGCGTGACCGCACGGGACATGGCCGCAAGGCTGCGCTTGACGGCCTGAACGAGCGCTGCTTCGCGGGCTTCAGCAGTGGGAGCCCCCGAGAGCGAGGCGGCACGCAATGCGGTCTGCAATTGCACTGCGGATGTGTCCTCCAGTCGAAGCAACGCTTTCTTCGTTTCGCTCGCGAGGTCCAGTGTCGCCACCAGCTCTTCGAGCTGCGCGCGGCGGTCTTCACGCCGGGCTTTCTGCAGCCCCGCGTGGAAGACAAATCGCGCCACCGTATCCGGGTTCAGCGTACTTGTCGAACCTGCGAGCCAGACGGTTGGCAAGGGATTTGCCGACAGCATCAGCTCATCGAAGGGCGCGACGTCGCCCCTGTCGAGGTCCAGCCCAAAGAGACTCGCGAGAAATTGCGACGGCTGTGCATCGAGAATCTCCGCAGGGCGGTCAACCACCAGCAGGGCGTCAGGTTCCTCTTTAGCCAGTGCACGCTGCGCAATATAGGCGTGCGCAGCCGTCTGGCCCCAGGCGTCTTCAAGACGAATGAGCTGGTACGCTGTTCTGCCTGTCGCCTTGACCAGCGCACGCAGCACGGCCTGCTTGTCGAGATTGGCTGCGCCATATAACAGGAGGTTGACGCCCTTGGCGCCGTGCTCGCTTGTCAGCACGCGTGCAGCCAGTTCCAGGTCCTCGGCCGGCAAGCGCGCAGGAACACCTGAGGTGGCGCGAAACTTCATCGGCTCGGCCAGGGCGGTAGCAAGTCCGTCCGTTGCCTCGATGAGTACGCGCACCCAGAACGGGGACACGACAGGATACCGGTTTACACGGCCTTCCGTCTTCAACAGCCCCGACAGGTGCAGGGCGGAGGTTTCGCCGAGTACGCCACGCAGTTGTGCGGGCGAGGTCTTCAGCATTTCGGAAAAGACTTCCGCCGGCAACGGCGTCGTGGAACGCTCGAGCTGCCCAAATAGCGTGTGCAGTTCAACACTTGCGCTGCAGGCAATTGCAAACGTCAGCACCTCGCGCCCGAGCGCGTCCAGCTCGAGCACATCAGCTAGTTCCCTGCAGCGGGCGGTGAACCGGCTCTTGTGGACGCTGAGCAATTCGTTGTAGATGGACTCGAGCTTCGCAAGGCATTCGTCCACGAGGTCAGCAAAGGCTTCCTGGTTCTCTGCGGCCCAGGGATGCACGGCCACGCCCTCCAGGATGCGGCGCATATAGTCGACATCGCGCGAGCCGCCCTCGACGGCATAGTTCACTTTCGCAAGCAGGGAGCTCATCCGTTCGAGGGAGAGCTTCTTCTTGCGCTCGGCCTCCTGGATACTCTGCACCTCCTCGGGCCACCAAACGATGTCCGCAATGGGCGCGTACCAGGCCGCGAAGAGGACCGGGTTACGCATCATGCGCTGACGAACCGCGGGCTGCGCTGCCAGGCGCAAAAGCCAGAAGGACAGCTGCGGGATATCGATGGTGGTTTTCGTCACGGTGACAGGCCTCGTGGTTATGTGCACGCGAGAAGCGCGGCCGCTGGTGTACATACCAGCGTTTAGCCATCCGCCGAGCTAAAACGCTTGACGCGCCCGGTCGCCTAAAACACCGTGCCGGCCCCAGATAAAGCCGGTTCTCTAGACCCGTGAGGAAACATTCACCGGAAGGAACCGTATGACCACTACCCCTTTGCTGGACAAGGCGCATGCCTGGGTCGAGGCGGCCTATGCAGCTCTCGCCCGCGACCCGACCTTTGTCGCTCGCCCCCAGCAGATTGACTTCTCGAAGGCTGCCGCCGCGGCGTTGCTGCTTGGCGGGACCGACGAGCCGCTTCTGGCTGAAGCGCCTACGGGTACAGGGAAGACCATCGGTTATCTGGTGGGTGCACTTGCGGCATCGCACACGGTGACGGACCGTCCCGTGCAGCCTGTCGTCGTTTCCACAGCCACAAAAGCCCTTCAGAGCCAGCTGTTCACGCAGGACCTGCCGCGCCTGGTGCGCGCCGGGCTCATTGAAGCGCGCGACGCTGCCATCGCAAAGGGCAAGGGGAACTACCTCTGCCTGTCGCAGGCAGATGAAATTCACGCTCTATTTGCCAACAGTTCGCAGGGCACCTTCTTTGATGAAGGCGCGTCCGCGCTCGACATGGGCCAGGTCGACAGCATGATTGATGCGGTACGTGCCCAGAAATGGGACGGCGACTTCGACACCTGGAAGGGTGTCAAAATCACCGACGTGCGCGCCATTGCCGTGTCCTCGGATACCTGCAACGCGAAAAAGTGTCCCAACTACGGGGACTGCGCCTATTTCCGCGCGCGCAACCGTCTGGAAAACACGCGCATCATCGTCGCGAATCACGACCTGGTCCTGCGCGACCTGCAACTCGCGAACGAAGAAGGCAAGGGCAGCCTGCCCGTGGCGAACTACCTCATCGTTTTCGACGAGGGTCATCACCTCCCTGAGAAGGCCGTCGCCGTGGGTGCGCGTGAAGCCAACTTCACGGCCTTTGCACGCATGCTGCCCAAGCTTGGCGGCCTGCAGCGCAAGGTACGCGAGTCAGTGGAGTTGCAACGACGCCTGTCGCCGTACGGCGTGCGTGAGAGCGAGCTTGACCGGAAGGCCGTTTCTGGCGCGCTGGAAGACGTCATGAATGAACTGGCCGCTCTCGAAGTCGACACCGAGTCCTCGCAGCGACGGTTTCGTCGTGGCGAGCTGCCTGTGAGCCTCGTGGCACGGCTGGAACTGCTGCGCGCGGCGCTCGAGCCCATCCACCTGCAGGCTGAACAGCTGCTGCGCGGTCTGCGGGAAATCTCTCCGGAGCTGAACAAGACGCTTCAGGAAAAGGCCGTCGACCTCACCCGACGCGGACTTGATATCAAGCGGCAGACGAGCGCTGTCATGGAGTGCATTGGCAAGCTCCTCACGGGCGGGCGCATCGTGAAGTGGCTTTTCCGTACGGAGGACGTCATGTCGCTGCACGCCTCGCCGCTGGAGGGCGCCGACGTGCTCAAGCCGCTGCTGTGGGAGGGCAGCCGCACCAAGGGCGTGGTCATCGCTTCGGCTACTCTTCGAGACATCGGAGGATTCCAGCGCTACCGGGCGCGCGCCGGCGCGCCGGCGAACGCGCGCACCCTTGTTCTGCCGTACACGTTTCCGTATCGCGAGAGCCAGCTCATCGTCGCTGCGATGGAAAAAACGCCGAAGCAGGCCGAACGACGCGAGTTCCTCGAAGAGCTTGCGAGCAAACTGCCGCGCGTCATCAACCCCACAGAAGCGACCCTGGTGCTCTTTCCGAGCTGGTCAATGCTGCGCGATTACACGGAGCGCCTGCGACTGCATTTCGGCTACGATTCGGTGCTCATGCAAGGCGACAAGCCCATCACGCAGCTGCGGCTCGACCACGAACGACGCATTGCGGCCGGTGAGGGCAGCATTCTGGCAGGCACGGCGACGCTCGCAGAAGGACTAGACCTGCCGGGCAAGCTCTGTGAGCACGTCATTATCACGAACCTGCCATTCGCGGTGCCCACGGACCCAGTAGAGCAGGAGCTCAATGAGCTGCTGGGCCCGCGTTACTTCGGCGAACGAAGCCTGCCGGACGCCATGGTGCGGCTCGTGCAACAGGTTGGCCGTCTGCTGCGACGCGAGTCTGACCGCGGCCGGGTGACCATCTTCGACCGCCGGCTGTCGTCGACCAGCTACGGCCGTCGCATGCTGGAGCAGCTTCCTCCGTTCGAGAAAATCATCGAACGGCTCTAACCCTCATCGCCCGGCTCCTGCAACGGACCGGGCGATATTCATTTTAGACCAACGCCGAAAAGGTCTTGCCTCCGTTTTAGATTGTCAGTTATACTTTACACATCAAATCTAAAACGCCTCTCGCAGGGCACCCAAAAATGAGCAAGAACCGTATCCCCAATGACGCTGGCCTCGATGACGCAAGCACGAACATCGAGCTTCTCGTGGACCTGAACCCGAATCTGTGGGCAGCCCTCTGTGCTGCGGGTTATCGCGTGGCGATGCCCGACCTCATTGCGCTGAGCGCTCCTAACGATATGTGCTGGTTCATCGAGGTAGGCAAGAATAAGTCGGTCGCCTACATGTACCACCTGGGCGAGCAGCAATACATGGGCAAGCGTTATCAGGTTCACGGCGCGCCGGATGTCGCGGTTGCGCGCGCTCGGCACATCCTCGAGACGACGGCCATGCAGGAATGTCTGAGCGGCATGGTTGAGCGCAGCCTGCGAGCGGAGATTGAAGATGTCTTTGCCTGAACAGCATGCGCAGCGCATGCGGAATCTCGGTACGCATCTGTTGCGTATGCGCCAGTTGCGCACGTTTGCTCAGATGCAGGCATCGACAGGGCTCTCGCGACCCACACTTATTGCCGCAGAGCAGGGCAGCGATATGCAGGTCTCCACGCTTCTGCGCATCCTCGAAGCCCACGGATGTGTGGTCGAATTCGACAACCTTGTTGCCGCGCTTGGCAGTGCAGCCGAAACGCAGGCGGCCGCCCGTAACGATAACCCATCGAAAGAGGGCACCTCTTCGCATGAACCAAGCTAACCAGATTGAAACCCTCAACGTGAACCTGTGGGCCGGCCCGGGCGTCGGCAAGTCGGTCACCGCGGCCGCGCTGTTCGTCCGGCTTAAGCTGGCAGGCATTACAACCGAGTGGGTCCCCGAACACGCGAAAACATTGCACTACCGCGGCACGCTGCTGACGACGTCACAGAAGAGCATCGTCAAGGCGCAGGCGAGGGCACAGTCATTGCTGCAGGGCAAGGTTGAAGTGGTACTGAGCGACTCGCCGGTGATGCTCTCGCTGGCGTACGCCAGCGCGCAGGAGCAGCCGAAGCTTCAGCGCATCGCGTTCAATGCTACGCGCGGCTGGCGCATGCTCAACGTGCTGCTGCATCGTGACCTGTCGGGCGCCTACGAGCAGTCGGGCCGATACCAGAGTGAGGACGAGGCGAAGCGTTTTCACGCTGAGACGCTGGCTCCGTTCGTCCGGATGCACGCTGGTGACACGCTACAGGAGCTCGAGGTCAGTGACGCCGTTGACGTGCTCGCGCAGCAAATCATCGTACAGGTGAACCAGACCCGCTCGGCCCAGCTGAAGCTGGCAGCCTGAGGCGCTCCTGAATCGCGGCTGTGCTCGTCTCTTGTCAGCGGCAATTGGCTAAAGTACGGTCATGCCGGCCAGAACCCGTTCGATGGCTACACGGGACAGGCCACTTCCTGGAGACCCGACATAACCATCGTCACCTACGACGAAAACTTCGACCCAAAGTGGAAGCGGGCGCGACCGCTCTCCTCGCACATCGCGAGGTGCCCGCTGAACGTCTTGCCACTGAGAGACAGGCTGCCTTGCAGGATGCGCGGGCCGTACTGCTGGGCGCGATGACGGTGCCGGTACGGCAGGCACGCATCCGAACGCTGGCGACACGCCTCCCGATTCTCGGCTGTGTCCTGCGCACGCATCGCTGCGGCTAAACCCGTTGATTCTGAGGCCTCCGACGTTCTCGGCGGCTTCTTCTTCTTTTGCCCAGGCGCAGATTGCGCGGGCGTCAAAATGAAAATCCCCGGATGGCGAACCATCACGGGGATTTGAACGTTGCGGCTTAGCCGCGATGTATCCTTACCGACTCTTCGGTGGATGCGACATTCCTGAGAATACGACCGTCTGCAGCCAGAATCTGGCCGAACAGTGGTGTGGCCTGTGCCTTCTCTTCCAGGAAGGTGGTTGCCTGCTCGAGTGTACCGTCGAACAGCTCCTCGATGACAGAGGTGGGGTTATCGAGATGGACCCACGTCAGCTTCGAAACGACCGGGACAGGTTTCATGTAATGCACCCTTGAGTTGACCTGCAAGGTATAGGTGCATCCCGAAAAAGGCTCGTTCACTCTGCGCATGGCACTCACCGGGTAGACCGCTCATGCGGCGCCGATTGCGCCCGCAATCCGCACCTACAAAATGCCGTTCTCCGGCTTATCTGGTCAATGCCGCGTTGTCCTGCTATCGGGCGTCGACGTTTCCCCGGGCCGCCGCAATACAATCGTGAACCGTCACAAGCCGAGCTTTCTCGTAGCCAAGTCGCGCAAGGGCGGATTCAGCAATCTCCTGGGAAGCATGCATCACGAGCATTTCGTCGTCGGTCTCAGCTCCGCCGGCGTCAGCGTGAGCGGCCATCGCAAGGCCGTAGAGCCTTGCTGCCTTCATCGCCTGTCGTTTCGTGAGAGCCATGGCCGTTCCTCGCTTCATAGTGTGGTGCATCACCTGAAATCAACCGTTCAAACCGGATACCCAAAATGCAAAACCCCTGCCGGAAGAGGGACAGGGGTTTGGCGCCCAGGACACGTTCGAAAGGAAGCTGCTGTAAATTTCACAGCGTGCAATCATTATAACCGGCAATCTAAACTACCGTCAACGAAACTCTTGACTTTCATTTTAGAATGTCGTCCGAAATTGCTTGGAAGTTGCCTTGCGCGACAACCTGCATTTCTCACAAAGCCTTGCTGAGATTGAGTTTTCGCGGGACAATTCAATCTAAACCTAAAACGTGCTCTCTATACTACGCTAACCAACATTCTCGAGGGAAACTCCACAGATGGTCCGATATACCGGCAGGTTCAGCGCGCCCGCGCTGCGTCGTTTCGCGAGGAACCCGGCGTCGGGTGGCCGCGACTTCATCGTTGCGGATATCCACGGCCAGTATGCGGAACTGATGGCGCAACTTGCGGCGGTCGCCTTTGACGTCAGGCGCGACCGGCTCTTTTCCGCGGGCGACCTGATTGACCGCGGGCCTTCGAGCATCGAATGCCTGGAGCTGCTGCGTGAGCCCTGGTTTCACGCTGTGCTCGCAAACCACGAAACCATGATGCTCACCGCACTACGCAACAGGCCCTCCGCGTACCATAACCCAAGCGCCTGGCTGGCGAATGGCGGGCAGTGGGTCCTGGCGCTACCGGATGAGGATAAGGCGAGACTTGCCGCGCTGTTGCCGCTAGTCGAGCAGAACCCGCTGGTAATGACGGTGGACCATCCGGACGGCCGGTTCAACATGGCGCATGCGCAACTGACAAGGCCCGACACGGGCGCCCCATTCCAGGATGCCGACCTGCGCAACGAGGCGCTGCTCGAGGACGCAGAAGTGCTTCTCACGTGGGGACGTACGCTTTACTCCGAGACGATGCGCTGCAGCATGCGCGCAGATGTCGGACTCGGGGCGGGCGAAGCATTGGCGGTAACTGGCGCCCCGTTCGAACGGGGCCTGAGCCTCACCTATGTTGGCCACACTCCGGTCAGGCGCTGCTGGCTCCATCGCTCTCACTTCTTCATGGACCGGGGCGCCGGCCTGACCGACGGTTCCGGTCAGCTGCTCGTCCTTGAGCACGCGGACGTTATGGCGAAGCTGCGCGGCGCCGGTATCTGCGACTAGCCGCGACGGCCCGCAGAAGACTTCTTTTTGGCAGGGTTGCTCTTCTTGGCGTGCGGCCGGCGCACGATATCGAACCCCAGTCGAAGCCGGCGGAGAACGAGCGCAAGCGTGTCGACCGTACGCAGTCGCAACTCCTGGTTCGTGGCGGTGACGGCATCCGCCAGTTCCCGGATGCACGGGTGGTGAATCGTGGGCCCAGTCTCGGATTGGCGTTTCGCCTGGTTCATGGCCCGACGTGCGAGCGCGCGAAGCGCCCGGGCGTCCATCTGCTCGAGAGGGGGAGGGGGTCGTTGTGTCATCTTCTCTGCCAATCATCCATTAAGTCAGAGTGGCGCGAACGGGCTTTACAGTTGAGCATCTTGCGCGACTCAGAAAAACTCCCCCGCACCGGTCGTGCGAGGGAGAGTAATCAGACATCAATCGTCGTCGTTGTCATCGTCGGCGTCTTGCTCGTCCGCCATATAGCGGCTCGCGAACTCGCCTTGATACTCCAGCGGGTTGACGGGCACCGAGCGACCGGCGAAACGGCAAACGATTGCTCGCATAATCGCTTCACGCGCCGTGCGACCTTCGACCGACTCGACCGCTGAGCCGTCCACCGGCACGTACATTCCGGTCCAGCCCACGCCTTCGAAGTGCGGCATGACACCCACGCGTAGCTTGTCCAGGGCGGACCCGCAATCGTGCCAGTTCTCGACGAACTCTGAGGAGTAGAAGCGCCCATCGTGTCGGTGCAGGTAGGTCGCCTTGATGGCATCGCTACCGGGCATGACCATGTTGTAGCCACTCAGAAAGCCCACCCACCAGTCCAGCCATAGCGTCGACAGACTCTCGACCGGCTGCGTTCCCGTTTTATCCGGACCCAGCCGCGATTGTGCATGGGCAATCAGGTACGACTGTACCGCCGCGAGACAGGCTCGCGCCCGCTCAACGTCAAACTGGTCATCCGCGTTGCGAAGTTTGCCCTCCATGTCAATCCACACAGGGGCATCACCCGCAGCCTGCGCGATGCGCGGCAACTCTGCTGCGAGGTTCTCGGGCCCGAGGCCGCCGGCGTAGCCGTACTTGCCACCCGAAATGCGGTCTACGGCGGGCCAGTCGTCAGGGCTAATGCCCTTGCCGCCCGACTTGTCGAAAAGCATTTCGTGGTTGTAGCAGTTGCGGTAGCGCAGGCGCTCGCCGAGGTTGGCGTTTGCGTCGTTCACCTGTGTGATGACGCGGCATTGCGGTGCTACCAGCTGGATGGCGCGAACGATGGCATCCGTTTCGAACTTCTCGCTGCGAAAATTAAGCTGAATGCGGCCAAACTTGCTCGCCAGCTGCACGATGTCACCGCCTTCGATGAACTCGCCTACGGCTGTCCCGCAGATGTGAAGCGCGAGCCTGGGCAGGCCCAGTTCCTCCGCGTTGTTCGCGAGGTAATCAATCCAGTCCAGTGCCGGATAGCGTCCCTTGCCAGCCCGGGTCTTGCTGTAGAGCACACCGAACTCGACGAACGGATATTCCTGCACAAGCTGCCGCAGAGCTTCGAGGGACACCGACTGGTCAATGCCAGTGAGGGTACAGTATCGCAGTTGCATAGGGCCTCTCCTTAGGGTAAAAAGTCCTGCACCGTGTAGCCAACGCCGTTTCGGCGCCGCTTGCCGACGTACAAGGCTCTAAAACGGAAACGGAGCGTTAAGCCCCGTCGTCTTCGTCACACGCCCTGCAGCACCTGCGGGAGAAATTCGTTGCGGTAGACGTCATCGTCCTTCAGGCAACCGCGCCGCGCCGAGGTGAGCGTCGTCTGCCCGCGCTTGCGAATGCCGCGCGACTCCATGCACATGTGGCGCGCTTCCGCCACCACGGCGACACCAAGCGGCTGAAGATGCTCCTCGATGGCGTCGGCAATTTCACGCGTCATGCGTTCCTGTACCTGGAAGCGACGCGCGAATGCATCAACGACTCGCGCGAGTTTGGAAAGGCCGACCACCTTGCCGTTCGGGATATAGCCAATGTGCACGGTGCCGAAGAATGGCGCCATGTGATGTTCGCAGTGCGAGAAGAAGTCGATATCGCGCACGATGACCATCCCGTCAACTTCCTCTGCGCCATCCTCAAACGTCTTGAACAACGCACCGATATCCGTTTCATAGCCCGCGGACCACTCCTTGAGCGCCTTGAGGAACCGTTCCGGTGTTTCCAGCAGTCCCGGACGTTCCGGGTTCTCGCCGACGAGAGAGAGTAGGGTCTTGACTGCACCCAGTTCGCGCTTCTTGAATTTCATGGAAATCAGGAAAATGAGTTCTTGGAACTCAATGTAGCGAACGTCGTTGCAATACAGCACTTTAGGCTGAGTCCTAAAATTACAGGCGCCCGCGCACCGAAAACAAAAAGCGAGCCCGAGAGCTCGCTTTTCAATCAGTAGATGTCGCCGAGAGCCGCCAACGGTCGCCGCGGGCAGGTTAAGCCGGCAGGTCCAGCGCGGCGTGTACTCTTGAAAACTCGCTGAGCTTGACCGCACGGGCCACCTACGGGCCGACTCGGCGGAACTGCTGCCGGTTAAGTCGGCCGTCCACCATGCCCTCAGGTTGGCAAGCTGCCGGGTCAGTGAGCGGTAGCCGCTTCCCCTCGCTGCGTGGGCACCGCGTACAGCTCGGTGCGGCCGTCCGCGTCCTCGATGCGAACCCAGGACACGGGGACAGCATGGCCCGGCTCCCAGATGCAGCCGTTGACCCACATCCCGAGGTCTTCGTCGTACTCGCAGCCAACGCCCTCGAGGACGTCTGCTTCGACGAAGGCCGCGCACTGCCAGTCCGGCATCACCACACGCAGGCCACGCTTGCTCGACGACACGACGTGCGCGTCGAGCACTTCCGCCTGGCTCACGTCACGCGCAAAGATGCGCTTCTTCAGACGGTCCCACACGTGGCGTTCGGCCAGGCGTGCACCGCGCGAGCGTTCCGAGCACTTTTCCGCCAGCGATTCGAGCGAGTCGCCTACCGGTTCACCGAGCAGGATGCGGTGGACCAGCAGGTCCGCCAGCCGCCGAATCGGGCTCGTGAAGTGGGTGTACGCCGAATACCCCAGCGAGAAGTGCGCGGTGTTGCCCTGCTCGTACGTGGCCGACTGCATAATGCCGCGCACGCGCAGCTCAGCCTTCGTGCCCTGGCCGGACTCATGGGCCTTGCCGATGAGTTCGGCAAGTGCATTGAGCGTCGGTTCCTCGCCGTTCAGTGCCAGGCTGTGCTCCTTCGCCCACACTGTCAGTTCCGCCCAGTCCTCCAGCTCCGGTGTTGCCTGGTGCCGGAAGAGGCCCGCGGGAAGCTTGTCCGACAGATGCTTCGCCACGCTGTGGTTAGCAAGCAGCATCAGCTCTTCAACGACCTTGTGCGCATCCGTGCGTTGCTCGAACTTCAGCGCGTATTCGCCGTCCTCACGCAGGACCAGCGCAGCCTCCGCGTCTTCGAACGCCAGTTGACCGCGCTGCTTGCGGGCGACTGCGAGGCGGTCGTAGACCGCCCGCAAGGCCGTGAGCGACGTATCAACGACGAGCGTCATCAGCTTGTCGCCGTCCATCCACGCCTGGACCTCGTTGTAGGTCAGCCGCGCCACCGAGCGGATAACCGCGCGGTAGAACTGCGACTTGCGAACGTTGCCGTCAGCATCGAGTTCAACTTCGGCGACCACCGCAAGGCGGTCTTCGTTCGGCACCAGTGAGCACACGCCGTTGGATAGCTTCTCCGGCAGCATCGGCACGGTTTTGCCCGGCAGATAAACCGACGTCGCACGCTCGACAGCGGTGCGGTTGAGCGCGCTGCCGGGCTTGACGTAGTGCGAGACGTCCGCGATGGCGACGAGCACCTTCCAGCCACCCTGGCCTGCGACAGGTTCTGCGTACACCGCGTCGTCGAAGTCACGGGTGGACTCGCCGTCGATGGTGACAAAGGGCACGCGTCGCAGGTCTCGACGACCCTTGCGCTCCTCGGGCGTTGGCGTGAGGGACACGCGGTTCGCCTCGTCGAGCGAGGCACGGTCGACATGCACCGGGAAGTCATGCAGCGCGAGCGCGTAGTCCTGGTCGAAGCCACGACGGGTACGCAACCCGAGTACGCGCTCCAGGCGAGCCCGCAACACGGGCGCCTTCGGTTCGTTGCCATTTGCGCGCACCGAAACCACGCAGTCGGCCGGCACAAAGTCCAGCCCGCTTACCTCGATGGGCATGAAGCATGGGGCGTCCGGTATCAGCAGATGACGGCCCTCCACGACGGAGATGGTGCCTTGCCAGGTAGTCGGCTTTCGCGCCAGGACCTTGATGTCACCGGCCTGGTACTGGCCCGGCTTTTTAGGGGATTCGATGATGTTGCAGGCGACGCGGTCACCCGGTACGACCCGCTTCATGAGCGGCGGAGGTACGAAGAACTCTTCCTGGTCATCCGTGGTGAGAAAGCCGAAGCCTTTCGGGTGGGCGTTGACGACGCCTTCTTTGATGTTGGTCTGTTTGCTTTGATTCATTGATTGTCTTGGTTGTGAAAATGTCCTTTCCAGCCACGTATAGAACTGGCAAGGCCGAAAGCGATGCGCGCGGCTGCAACCTGGCGAGGATGGGATTGCGCCGACCATCCCTGACGTGCGCAAACACAGGCGGGACGGGCATCCCGGGACTGCAGGGAGCCGGCTTGCATCGTTTTAAATACGCGGAGTGTGGTCTGCCTAAAATGCGTAAAGCGAGTCGCTTTATCCGTCGCGCCGCAGCTCCGGTCGCCAAAGCCGGTCCGTTCCGGGTAGCCCGTTTTAGGCAAGGGGGTGGGTCATCCGTTGTCGCTATATGGGAGGTACATCCAGCGCGGCTCTCGGGCCGCATTTTTCAGGTCATCTCATTGAGGGATATCATGACGACCATCCAGAACGGCTTCGGCCAACGTGTTTCCGCAATTCGCCGTGCGTCGGGCCTCGGCAAGGCAGCTTTTGCACAGGCGGTGCTGTCCGCCGGCGCATCGGCCAAGAACATCAGCCGAATCGAACAGGAAGAAGTGACGCCGCGTGAAGCGACGCTGCGCAAGATTGCCGCGTACGGCAATGTCGACTTGCACTGGCTGACCACGGGCCAATGCGTGCTGAAGCCGGGTGACCTCGTCGATGCACTCGGCATCGCACAGCGCATCTCCGACGAACGTCAGCGAGCTGGTCTCTCATGCCGTGCGCTCGCGCGCGCAAGCGAACTCGGTGACTCGGCGAAGAACATCCAGCGCCTGGAAGCCGGCGAACATCGTCCGACGTTCCGCAGCGTGTCGAAAATCGCCCGCGCGCTGAAGGTCCCGGCCACGCGACTGGTGTACGGTGCCTGAGCGTTACGCGCGAGGTGCCTGAGCCGTCTGGCTCATGAGATTCGAAACCGCGTCCTCGAGACGCGGTTTTTTCTTGGGCCTTGAAATACAAGGCCCCGTGCACAGGACCGGCCCGTGCCACCAAAGGTCACTCAGCATCTGACTGCGTAGCCTCCTTTTCGGCGATTTGCTTGCTCAGGGACTTCTGACGCGAGAGGCGGCCAAAGCCGCCTGGAATTCGCTGATACCGGGTTACTTTCCGCCGAACCGGAAGGTCCGGGTCCGCGCGCCTTCCTGAGCGGGGCTACGCTGCGGTTCGCGCGCCTCCGACTCTGCGGGATGGCGCGCAACTGCGTTCGCGCGCTGCGCCTCCGCGGCATGCTCAACCATCTGGACAGCCGCCGCCGGCGCGCTGCGCAACACGTCGTCGATGCTGCGCCGTTCATCGCCCCACTGTTTCGATGCCTGTTCGAGCGCGAACTGTTGGGCCAGTGTCTTGTCGGTCTGGTCGCTGAGTTGTCGCTGTGTCTCGACCGACACCTCGCGCAATTGCTCGAGGAGTTCGCTCGGTACGCCTTCCTCGCTAGCACGCGCGAGAAAGCCCGCACCCACCCGGTCCGCGATTTCGAGACTCGTCATTGAGCCCGTTGCCTGAGGCGCGGCGTTGCGCAAGGCGCGCACGATTGCCTCGTCCAGTCCGTGGTCCGCGATATGCTCGAGCGTTTTGGCATGCAGCACCGAGTCGCCCCGCAGTGCCACGACGGGCAGGCTGCGTTTGGTGGTGGCCGTCGCCAGGCGGTCGCCTTCCTTGTGCAGCACGACGACTGACTGTTCCTCCGAACGAAACCGGCCGTTATCCCGCACAGCGCTTGCCACTGTCGGTGCGAGTCGCTGCGCCTCGTTGTCGAAACCGCGTTCTGTCATATGCTCGCGCAGCACGGCGCCCAGTGTCTGACGTTCGGCGTCCGCCGCAGGCGCTACGTCCGGTCCAGAGGGCACGCTCGCCGCAGCATCCTCGCGTGCAGGCGCAGACTCGACTTTCCGGGGGGCTGACGTCGCGCGCGGCTCCTGGAGCAACGCCTCGACCGAATCAGGTTCGGCCTGCTCCGGGGCAGATGCGGGGCGAGCGGATTCTGCCGGGGATTGAGGCTGCCGTTGAGGCTGCTTCGTTTGTTTGCCGCGAGTCCGCACGGGTGGCTCTTCCAGGAAGCTCTCAATCGATGAGCGGTCCGTGTGAGTCTCACGCGGTTCCCTGCGTACGCCGTCGTTGCCCGACGGTGCCGCGCGAAGCTTCAGGCCGGACTGCACACGCGGCGTGTCGGGGCTGCGCTTTTCGATGGGCTGTTGAGAGCGCGGGAGCTCCTCCTCCGAGGGCTCGGCATCCTGCGCGACGTCTGGCACAGCATCCGTCTGTTCCTGGGCCTCCGCCAGGGCCGACGGCTCCTGCTGCTCGGTAGCCGAGGCTTGCTGCGGCTCAGCGATGGCCGGCGCAGCAGGCGATTCCACAATCGCTGCTCCGGCTCGCGACTCCTCGGGGCTTTTCTCAGCCCCACGGGCTGCCTCTGCCGGCGCGGGACGCGTCTGAGCAGGTGTTGCATCTACGGGGCCAGTCCTGCGCGCGCTTTCGCGGTGTGCCGCCTTCTCAAGCGACCTGGCCAGGAATGCGTTTGACGCCGTCTGTGGCCTCGATTGTGCGAACGACAACGCCTCTTCGGGCGACGCCGCCTTGTCAGCAGCGCGCATCAGCGCACCCGAAGCTTTTTGCAGCTGGCTCACGCGCTCTGCGACGACTGCTGGTGATTCGGCATCTTCGGTCACTGCAGCAACGAAACTGCGCGCGTGGTCATTCAGCCGCGTCGACGGGGCTTGAATGTCAGCAACGGACTTGTTCTGCTGGAGCATTGAAGCGACGTAGTTTGCCGCGCGCGTCATCTCTTTCGCTTCGTTGCGCAACTCGTCGCGCCAGGCGTCGGAGCGCGCAGCCGTCGTCTGGGCGGAAGCCGGGCGGGCATGGGTCTCCAGGAGTACCGCGGGCTGGATATCCGGTTCCGCCTCGTGCTTTTCGCTGCGAGCAACCGGCGTAGGCGCCTCTATCGGCGATGGCGCAATGGCCTCGGTCACTTCAGGAGCGACTGGCTGCTTTTCAGCCGACAAGGTTTCCGGCGAGGCGGCTTCCGGGGTACGAGCGTCGTCAGTCCGTCCCTGCTGGGTGGTCGCTGTCGTTCGCGCCGGTTGCGGCTTGCCCGCGCCGGCTGCGTTGCTCTTTCGGGTGAGCGGCACAGCCGCGCGCGACTGATTGCCGGTCAACTTCGGCTTCTTGGCCGGCCCCGCGCCGAGCAGCGACATCAGGTCGTTGGTCGGTTTAGACGAACCGGTCAGTGCCGGCTGCGTGGTGCTGTTTTCTGGAGTGGACATCGTCAGATAAGCGAAACGTTATTCAGGGATTTGCGCGGCTTGTCTGCGGAGGGTGCGCGCAGCGGTGACATGGATTTCAGCGGGGCAGAGCCGCGCGTCACCAGTACGCGGGAGTCGGACGGCAAGTCATGCCCCTCGTCGATAAGCGTCGGCACCATGTCACCCTTTTGCTGACCGTCCAGCGAGTCAGGAAGCGGCACGGACCGGCGCAGATGGAAGGCTCCTGTTGCCGACGAAGGCGGCCGCACAGTCGAACTCGCGGGCGCGCTCGTGCCGTCTGAATGGCTTTCCTGTACCCGTGACACCGGCACGTCAGGTTGCACCGCCGGCGTGTTCAGGGACGCCGCCGCGCGGGTCGCTGCAGCAGATAGCGGCGTCTGCATGGTCGCGGGAAGCTTGAGCATCGGCCGCGCTCCGAAGTCGCGCTCGCAAAAGGCAGCTTCCATAGTCGCTCGGGGCTTCTTGGGAACCACCATCTTCACTGCAGCCACAGGCAGGTTCCCGGCAAGGCGCAGGAAGCCCTGGAGTTTCGGCAGTGCCTGAATTTGCGACGGCACCACGGCACGCTGGGTGAGCGGCTGCTCGTCTTGCGGTCGGGACTCGCCAGACGCTGTCTCGCCGTCGTTCTGTTGCTGACGAAGCAACTCAACATCCCCGATGTATTTCGACAGATATTCAGCCGTGTCCTGGTCAGCGCAGCGCATGACCAGCCAGCTCGACATGGACGACAGGATGGCCTGGGCCCCCGCGTCACCGTATCGTTCCCGCAACTGCGAAATGGACTGCAGGCCGATGAGCAAACACCCGCCGACCTTGTGTGCCTTGGCCGCCACCGACTCGATTGATTGCACGCGACCAATGGAGGCAAAGTCGTCGATGATGAGCCACACGCGCCGGTTCTCGTCCGGCGAAAGCGACAGGATGGTTCGTGCGGCCACATCCAGCACGCAGCCGATGAGCGAGCGCAGGCTATCGAGCTGGTCGTCCCGATATGTGGCAAACAGGACGCCCGAATGCTCGGCACGAATCATCTCGTTTACGGAGAATCGCGTGCCGCTGTTTGGCAAATAGGTGTACGGCGTCAGGTAAGTCGACGCGATAGACCGGATGGTCCCAAATGTGTGGTCCGACGTGAGCTGTGCCATCGCCGGCGTGCCGGCGAGAAGGTCTCGCAATTCTGCAACGCTCGCCGCCTGCACGTAGTAGAGCAACGTGGGCAGGTTCAGGCGTTTTTCTGACCACAGTTGCCGGAGCACCGACGCCAGTAGGGTCTGGACGTCACGTTCCTTGCCGCCATCCACGCCGTCGGGGACCATCGAGCGCGCCAGGGCCTCGGCATCCCATTCACCCTGCATTTCGAAGTCAGGTGACCAGTTGATGCAGCGGCCGTCGAACGGGTTGAACACAAAGTCGGTACCTTCGACGAAATGCTTCGAGAGAAGCGCGCCGCCGCTGTCAACCACGATGACGGTATCGCCTGCTTCGCGCAGCTGGTCGAGCACGGAGCTGATGACCGCTGACTTGTCTGTGTCGGCGGAGCCGGCCACGAGCAGGTGGTGTGGTTCAGAGTCGAAGGGAAGGCGAACACCGGCAAGGCTCAGGCGCAGAGTCTTCCTGAGCGTCTTGACAGCCTTGTTGAGCGCCCCGGACGCAACAACGTGCTGGCTGCGCTTGACCTCGTCACCTGCACCGCGTTTGCGGCCCAGCAGGCCCACAACAACGGGCGCGCAGAAGCCCGCGATGATGCTGGCCATCGCGAGTTTGAGGTCGGCCGCATTCGCGACCCCGTACAGTGCAGTGCCGGCCGAGGCGAGCGCCCAGCTCCACAACAGGAGCTTCGCGCCGCGCTTGAACAACGGAAACCAGGTTTCCGAGCGCGCTGTGAATTTTCGCCACACCCAGAGCAGGACAGCCCCGCTCAAACCCGCCGCGAACGCGGGGAAAAGTTGATTTACCAGGTCCATGAACGCCAGAACAGAAGATGGGTTCATGCGTCTAGGTAGGGGAGTTATCCCTTTTCGCCGGAATTGCGCAAAAGCACGTAAATAGCATCGACTGCCGGCCGAGGTCGCAGAACAAGACACCCTCCTGCCGGGGCCGGGTATCAGTCATTGCTCCGGCTATTGCGCCTTTCCGCGTCAATCGCTACGGCGTGCATACAGGGTTGCCCGGGCGGGCGGTTGACTGCATAGCTCATGCTGCGCCACCGCGCGCCAGTGGCCCGGCTCAAGGACAGGCGCGAATGTGTCGGCATCGCGTACGTCGATGTCGACGTCGGTGACCCAGACCACATCGGCCACATAGAGGAAAAGCTCGTAGAGCGCTGCGCCGCCGATGACGACCAGCTCATCGACACCGGAATCCGCGCAGTCGCTCAGTACGGCCCCGACAGAGTTGAACACGCTCGCGCCCGCCAGTTCGCCACTCGTGCGGCTCAGCACCAGATTACGTCGACCGGGCAGGGGTTTGCGGGGAAGGCTTTCCCACGTGCCGCGGCCCATCAAAACCGTCCTGCCGCGTGTCACCGCCTTGAAGTGCGCGAAGTCCTCGGGGAGGTGCCACGGCAGAGTCCCGTTCCGGCCAATTGCGCGATTGCGGGCCTGAGCCCAGATGAGCGTGATTTTCATGCGGCCGTCGACCACGTGTGAAGGTGCCCCGTGTAGCGGACCGACGTTATTCGCGTCTTCGGCTAAACCGAAGTTCAGACACTGCCTTGCCTACACCTGTTGCCAGCAGCCGCTGGCGTACCACTGGGAGTTTCTCTGCATGGCAAGAAAGAAGGTCTCTGCGACCAAGCTGTTCGTGCTCGACACGAATGTTTTCCTCCACGACCCGCACTCATTCCTCCGCTTTGCCGACAACGACGTCGCTGTTCCCTTCGTAACACTGGAAGAGCTGGACAAGCATAAGCTTGGCACCGACGATATCAACCGCAACGCGCGTGCCGCCATCCGCCTGCTCGAGCAGGCCACGCAGCAGTCGGGCAGCTTTGCTGAGGGTTTCTCCCTGAAAGCCCTGAACGGTGGCGGCGCCACTGGCAGGCTGTACCTGCTACAGGACCCCGCGGACGTGAAAATCATCATCGATGGCAAGGCGGACAACCGCATTCTCAGCCAGATGATGTCGCTGCTCGAGTCGCGTAGTCCAGACACCGTGGTTCTCGTGAGCAAGGACATCAACCTGCGCGTGAAAGCGCGGGCGATGAATTTCAAGGCCGAGGACTACCTGCACGACCAGGCCGTCGAAGATACGGACCTACTGCCAGCGGGTTTCCGGTATTTCTCACACGATGAGCTGGAGCGCTACCTGCCTGAAGGCGGTGTGACGAGCCACCGCGGGCGGGCGGAGTACACGCTCGCACAGCCGAAGGAAAAGCTGCGGTGCAACGAGTTCGTACTGCTGCAAGGGGACACAGTGTTGCGCGTGACCAGCGTCCGCGACAACCAGGTGACCCTCACGCAGGAGGTCGACTACCGGAGTGCCAAGAACGCGGTCTGGGGCATCAGCGCGCGTAACCCGGAGCAGAGCTATGCGCTGTCCCTTCTGCTCGACCCGGAAATCGACTTCGTGACCCTTCTGGGTACCGCCGGCACAGGCAAGACGTTGCTTACGCTTGCCGCAGGCCTGTCGCAGGTGCTGGATGACAAGCGCTATCAGGAAGTTATTTTCACGCGAAACACGATTTCGATGGGTGAAGACATCGGCTTTCTGCCAGGTACCGAACAGGAGAAGCTCGACCCCTGGATGGGTGCGCTGTTCGACAACCTGGAAGTGCTCAGCGGTGCCACGCATCAGCCGACGGACTGGCACAAGCAGGTGTCCATTGACCTCATCCGCTCGAAGGTCAGCGTGAAGGCGATGAACTTCATGCGAGGCCGTACTCTTCACAACCGATTCCTCGTCGTGGATGAAGCACAGAACCTCACCCCCAAGCAGATGAAGAGCATCATCACGCGCGCGGGCGATGGCACGAAGGTGGTGTGCCTGGGCAACCTCCAGCAGATTGACCACCCGTACATCTCCGAGACGAGCTCAGGCCTCGCTTACGCGGTTGACCGGTTCAAGGGTTGGCAACACTGCGGCCATCTGATTCTGCCCAAGGGTGAGCGCAGCCGGCTCGCCAACTTTGCGAACAACAACCTCTAGTGTTACAGGCGCCGCCCACTGGGCGGTCTCTGACCCGAAAAAAGCCCCGTGCTCTCATTCACGGGGCTTTGTCGCTCGTCGACGTTCGGTGCTCAGTTGCTAGCTGCCTGCGGGGGCGGGTTACCCGGGCCGCCGAATTGTTGCGGATGCGGGAAGTGGCCCTGGCCTTCGTGCTCCGCACGATGGGCCTTCAGGAACTCGATGCGCCTCTCGCGCATTTTCGCGAAATCGCCGATGAGTGCATCCTTGTCGGCCGCGACATCGGCCTTCGAGCCTTTGGCCTTGTCGGCTTCGAGCTTCGCCCACGTCGCTTCGATATGCTCGTGCAGGGCGTGCATCTCCGGGTCGAACAGGTGGCGGTGGCCGGGGCCCTTGAAGCCGTCACGCGGGTTCCGCGGCTCGAGCGTGGAAGGCGGCGGCCCCTTGAAGTCCGGTGCGTGGTCGAGCACACCCGGTGCGTGGTCCATGGCGGGCGGCGCGCCGGCCGGAGCGGAAGTCTGTGCGAACGCTGCCGATGTGCCAAGCGCCAGCGTGAGGGTTGCGAGAAGGAGTTTTCGCTTCATGATGATTCCGGATTGTTGTGTTCGAGACTGGGTCATCTCGCCTCGTGTAATCACCGGATTTCGCGAAAATGCCTGTTTTGTAACGATGCGACACGTCAGTGCACACTTGGTTACAAACTCACGGTGCTGCCGTCTTTACCGGCCTTAAAAGCGGTCATTATCAAGAACGGGGGTCCCCAGAAGGCATCCAGTTGCGGGTGCCGGCAGACCCCCGAATCCGTACCCCGTCAGGCCAACGGCGTGCCCACCAACAGTGCGCGCCAGTAGCGCGAAAGCCCTTCGTAGTCGCACGCGACCACCTCGAAGCGCCAGTCATCGCGCTCAAGCAATCGGGCGTCGGAACAGTTCGACCAGGAGAACACCAGCCGGCCACCCGGGCGCAGGTGCCCGTGAGCTTCATCGAAATAGATGCGCGCAAGTCCGCCGCCGACATCGGACAACGTCCGCTCATCATCCTGCGCGGTGCTCTTGTGATAGAAGGGCAAGTTAAAAAGTAAAACGTCGAATGTCTCGTCTCGAAACGCCGAGAACATGTTGGACACCTTGAACGTCGCATTCAACCCGTTCAATGCGGCGTTGGCCTGAGCGGCGCTCACTGCAACCGGCTCGATATCGGCACCCGTGACGTCCCAGCCGTCCCTGGCTGCGAGCAGGCTCAATGCGCCGCTGCCACAGCCGAGCTCGAGCAGCCGACCGCCACTTGGGACAAGTCCTGCGCTATGACGGTTGCGCGCACAGAATTCCGTCGAGCTTCCAGGCCCCGGTTTGTAGACACCAGGTGGCGCGCTCAGGCGCAGACCCTGAAGGTCGAAGCTTCCTTCATTGGCAACATTTGCCCGCACGTGTTCGTAGCCGGCATCGAAGGTGTCATATTCCGGCTTCGCGGTTGTCAGGGGTTTCAGCAGCCAGGAGAACGGCGATTCAGCGCCGTGCTGATGAGGTTGCGCGGTGTTCGTTGTTTCGGACATGGGTCGTTCGAAGAAAAGGTTTCGACACGACGTGTAGGGCTCGACGCTTAAACAAAGGAAAGACGCCCGAGGGCGCCTTCAAATCATGCTGCCTGCTGGGCAGGCGGTAAGTCCACAACAGATTTCAGTTCAGGTGCTGCCCGGAAGAACAGCACGTCGATGCCATTGGCCAGCCGCCCGAGAGGCGGCATGCTTACAACCCGCACCTCACTTCGCTCCACGGGGCCAGCCGGACGCCGGTCCTCCGGTATTTTCGCCAGAGTCTCCTGCGGAAGCATCTTCACCACCGTCTCGCGGCGCACGTAGGTGCCGCGCTTGAAGAAAGCAGGGTACTCGTTGAAGTTCACTCCCTTTGCCATCAGCAGGTCGTGTTTTGCCGCGGAACCCACATTGTGCAGTTGCCGATGGGAGTAGTGGGCCGACGCCGCCATGGTGAGTGCGTTCTTCGTCGCGTCGGCTTCCCGCCACTCGAAATTTTCCCTCGCGAGTTCGAGGGAAGGCACCTGCCAGACACGACAATCGAACTCCGGTTCCCCCTGTGCTTTCTTCGGCAGATGCTCGGGCAGCATCTCATTGAAGCGCCGCACGGCAATTGCCGTAAGCGAGCTCACCCACTTCTGGATTCTGCCGTCAAAGAGCATCTCGTTCGTGGTGTCTTTCGGCACCCATGCGAGCGTGAACTCATCGGACTGGGTGTAGCCGACGGCGGCATGGGAGCGGTCAACGAGCACTTTGAGTGTCTCGACCATCATGCGCGACAAGGGTTCGCAGTACGGGCGTTCAAGTCCCCTGGTGAACGTGTGAAAGGCGCGGCCGTCCAGTCGGGCAAGGACCGGAAGGCCCGGCATCAACCGACGTTCCGTCTCCATGCGTTCGAACTGTTTCTGACGGTCACCCATCGCATCGAAACGGGACTGCTGCTGCTTTTTCGACATGTGTAGTTTCCTTTGTACAAGAAGAGTTGAATCTCTTGCCGTATAGACCTGCACGTACTGTCGGTGATGTGTAGTGACCGCCTGTGACGGTTCAGATGCAATAGCGAAAAACAAAACTCCGGCACGTGGCCGGAGTCCGAAAAAGCAGGTCAGTCGTAGTTGCGGCGCTCGTAGAACGCTGCTGGATTGTCCTTGTCACAGGTTTGCTTTGCGAGTCGCCCCAGCGTGGACTCGTCGTCAACGTAAGTCGTCGGATGGCAGCAGCCCCCGCGCACTATCACGCCGTCCTTTGTCGCGAACACACTGAGGAGCGTGTCGCCATGCGCGTCGTTCGAGATGTGAATCGCGGGAACACCGTGATTGACCTCGACAAAGCAGTCTAGCAGTGGCGTGCCGACGCCCGAATCAGTTGCGCCGGCCTGTACGAGCAGTAGCCCATACTGGTCCTGCGACACCCGCTCAAAACGGAAGTCATACAGCACTTTGCGTTCGGCATCGGTTGTCGATACGTTCTCTTCAACCGTCCAGTCGCGTACCTGTGCAGCATGGAGCACCGGCCGTTCGGCCTTGGCTTGTTGCTCGAGCACCGTCTTCGCAACGCGAAAGTTCTTGAAACCTGCGCGCTGTGAGGCGAATTCGAGTGCCTTGCTGTAGATGATGGTGCCGCCGCACTCACGTACGAATGCCTCTATGCGGCGCGCATCACTCTTCAGTTGTTCGATTGTCGTCATCATGGGTTTCCTGGGTTGAACGCAGAGCGCGCAACCGAAGGGGTAGGGTGTCGGGCTTGCCCCGGTGGCGCTCTGCGGGTCAAATGCAGAAAACCAGACGGTTAAGAAAATCCTGTTTTCGCCAAGCACGGGTTTACTTTCAGAATCCGCGCCCCGACGGGAGGCAACAGATGGCCATGCTTCGTATAGGCGAGCATCAACACCGGGTCACTGCGTCCCGGACCACTTTAGATGACGGCGAATTTACGGATTTAGACTGGCAGCGCTAAAGCGCAGCACAGCCTAAGCCATCAGGGTCACATCGCGAAATAGCGCGAGACCACTGATGGCCGCTGGAGTGCGACACGGAACACCGCCCGGGCAGGTGCCAGCTGCGGGGACACAGGATGTGCCGGTTCCATTGGGGGACAGTCGGTTAGCGACACTTCTTCAGGCGGCCAGAAGCGACACCATCATGTCGCTAGCGGCCACGCTCGCGCGCTTGGGCGCCAAGACTTCCATCAGCGTGTGCGCCGCCCAACTTTTGCAGGCCAGCGCACGCGCTGCCTCCTCGCTCGACGTACAGAGATATTCACCTACCAGCGCGACGCATTGGCGATACAGCGGCTTGTCCATCTGAAGGGTGCCCGCATCGACAATGTCGATGTACTCGCACGCCGCGAAGGCTTCCTCGAACCCGACGCGCTCGGCGGCGAGCGCCTCCAGGGCAGCAACCGCGAGCGAGTCGAAATAGCCTTGGCCTGCGTCAACGTTGAAGGTCTTCTTGGTGATGGTAAAGCGCTGTTGCATGTCGAACCCCGTCTGGTCTGTAATGTGTTTCAGAATGTTAGAAAGTGTAAGGCCCGTGACACAGGATGGAAATCAGTAAAGAGGCCATTTTGTGCATGCGCGCACAGTTTCCGTCTGGAAGTTGTGATGGGGCTTCCAGCACCGTCACGAATGTGTGACTGGGCGCACAGTTTTAGACGCGTGCGCCTGCTTCCAACCCGACTCGAGGCATCGTGAGCCACAAGAAAAGAGCTTTTTTAGAGTGGCGCCCCTAATCCGATAGGTCGCCTTCCAGCCTACCTAAAGTTCAGCCAGCCTAAAAGGCTAAGTGTGATTCGCTAGGCATAGCCATGACGACTCGCACCATTCCTCTCTGTGTTCCCTACTGGGACGAACGCGAAGCGCTGAACGCCGGCGCGCTGTATACGCCTGAGCTGAAATTTCATATTTCAGCTGACGCATATCTGGACAACGTCTGGAACTGGCTGCCTCTACGGTGGAAGTATCCGGACCGTCCTGCCTTGTTGCCAGAGATGCTGCCCGCCACGACCTGGGAAGAGAATCTCCATTCCGCCTTGCCCAGGGCCAAATGGGACGTTTTGCGCAAGCACTGCTACGCAGCCGCGGGTAACCGGTGCGAAATCTGTGGCGACATCGGCAGGCCACTGGAGTGCCACGAGCGCTGGTCGTTCGATGACACGTGGGGCATCCAGAAGCTCGAGGGCCTGATTGCGCTCGACTCGCACTGTCACAAGGCACACCACCTCGGTATCGCCCGTCGGCTGGGTCTATACGAGGAGGTGCTGCGCAAGATGATGAGTGTGAACGGCTGGAACCGTCAGCAGCTCGACCGGTCGCTCGCCGACGCGGCGGCACTTGCCGACGAACGCAGCAAGTTTGCGTGGCATGTCGACTTCTCGTGGCTCGAGACGGGCCAATACAACCTCCTCTATCGGCTAGACGGCCGTGGATAGTTCTAGGACGGGCGGCACCGCGAGTCTGGCCGCCGGACGTTTTTAGACTGAGTTTCTCTAATTTTAGGTGCTCGACATGAAGAAGTACGTACTGGGATTTGCGTTTGACGAAGCGCTCCATCAGGTGGCCCTGATTGTGAAAGCGCGTCCTGACTGGCAGGCTGGCAAGCTCAACGGTCTGGGCGGCAAGATTGAGCAGGGCGAAACGCCGTTGCAGGCAATGGCGCGCGAGTTTCGTGAAGAAGCCGGCGTGCCGACGACCGAGACCGAATGGAAGCTGTTCGCCTTGCTTCAGGGGCAAGGCTTCGAGGTCTATGTCATGCGCACGGCTCTGGACGACGCGCGATTTGGCCGGCTGCGTTCATGCACTGATGAAACGGTCGTGGCTATTCCGCTCGACAGTCCGGCTATCCCCCGACACGCACTCTCCAACGTGCCGTGGCTGATTGCACTCGCGCAGGATGCCGACTGCGGGCGCATGGTCGTGACCGCCCAGTACGGTGCCGAAGGGCAGAACCTAGCACAGCAGGTGCTCAACACTTTCGAACCTGCCTGACACCATGACCCGCATTCATATCGTTTCGGACCTGCACCTGGACCACGCCCGGATGGCGCCGCTGCCGCTCGTGGGGGACATGCTGGTTCTGGCGGGTGACACCGCGTCGGCACACTATCTCGAGTTCATGGGTGGTCCCGTATCGAACTATCTGGAAGCGAAGCGTCCGATTGTTTTTGTCGCAGGCAACCACGAGTACTACGGACATTCGATGCCGCATGCATTACGCATGATGCATCGCTGGGCTCGCCAGCACGGTCTTATCTTCCTGCACAACCGGGCCGTTGTGGTCGCGGGCGTCAGGCTATTCGGTGCAACGGCATGGACCGACTACGAGTTCGGCGGAGCACCCCGGCGAACGAACATGCTCAACGCAGGGAGGGTGCTGAATGACCATCGGCTCATCAGGGCGGAACGTGGTGGTTATGGCCGTCTCTTCACGCCTGAAGATGCGTTGGGGGCACACCGTAAGTCCATGCGCCTCCTTGATGCGCGGTTGGGTGAGGCTTTTCAGGGGCCGACGGTCGTTCTTACGCACCACGGCGTACACGGGAACAGCGTGGCGGACCGCTTCAAGGGCAGTGACATCAACGCCGCCTTTGTCAGCGACCTGACAGGAGTCCTCGCAAAGCATAAGCCCGCACTCGCGATTCACGGCCATGTGCATGATTCCTTTGACTACATGCTGGGCGAGACCCGTGTCGTCGCAAACCCAAGGGGTTATCCGCTGAGCCGCTATGTGTCACCTGGCGAAAAGCAGCGATTCGAGAACCCACAATTCAGGGAAGACCTGGTCATCGACGTTCAGTGATGCCAGGCGACGCCGCATCCCGCAAAACCTCACCTTCGAGGTAACGCGGGCGCTCAGCTCCCGTAAAAGCTCACCGGTCCATTTGACCAGAAGGCGACCTCCAGAATGGAGGTCGCCTTTCTTTTCTGCCGTGCTCCCCCCACGTGGAGCGATTTCACAAAAAAGTACGCCCAGATATAAAACGCCGGGCTATACCCTCCACGTCACTCAGTGGCGTCGTTGCCTGAGACGGACAGCATCCCGTGAGGGATGTAAGGCGAAGTGTCCCACACACTCGCGCCGGGGGTTTCTCCGGTCAGGTCAGGCAAGCCCAGGTGCGGCGAGAGAGATTTCGCCGGGTCCTAAAGGGGTCCGAAAGCTCAAGCGTCGGATGGGGAAAGAAGCGTTGCGTACGGGAGGTGCCTGCACCGAACCGCCGCTACGCAAGAGACACCAGGTGGTGCTGCGTCCTCCCTCCATACCAAAGACGTGCGGCCTAGCATCAAGGGTAGTCTCATTGTTCGAACCGGCAGGCAAGGGCTTTGAGGCAGACCGAAGGGTTTCGGTATCAGGCGCAGCCTGGATGCAGTTATCCGACGAGTCCGTTCCAACCCGCAAGGAAGGAACAGCACGGAGCGTGGCATTGGCCAGGTCAAAAGCCTGGGCAGTCACCGGAGACGCGCTTCGTTGATGGGTTACGTTAATGCACAGCACTTGAAATGCTGAAGTACAAAATGCAAAGACGTCTCCGGCACAAGGTGATAGTGGCCTAATGCTGAACGGGAAACCGAATTCAGCCTGGCGAGGAGCCGCAAGCTCCGGACCGGTTGCCTGGAATCTGCACCTAGTCGCTTAGCGGCGACGTACGGCCTGCGAGGGTCGGGGGTAAGACGAGGGGCGAGTAGCCTTGTGCGACGAGGAGCATCGCAACTTCTCTGAACAAAGCGGCCATGCCAGTTGACCTGCATGAGCGGGTGGACAAGATGCCAACGGGTTGCCTTGCCGGCAGTTCGGTACAGCGTCGAAGGAACTGGCAGCAGGACGGTGTAATCTCAGCCTTCCCGAACGAAAGCCTCAGGCCCTGCCTGGGGTTTTTGCGCTTTAGGGTTCGTGGTTTTCAACAAAGGAGGTTCTCGTGACTGTAAATGAGACGGCTCAGCCGGCGATAGCGTGTGCGGAGAGCAATTGCCCTCGCTGTTCCACAGAGATGTGTGAAGGTCAGGCGCTGATTGGCGCGCCTCGAGGCATCACGTACGAAGGCAAGTGGCCCGCACGGCTGAGGCCCTGCCTCAAGTGCCCCTCTTGCGGCTATAGTGAGCAACTGTCGCCGTGAGTGCAACCCGAGCCATGCGCAAAATCCATTTTCTCCCGAGGCACATGGCCGAAGCCATCGCGCCACCGCCCAATTGCGGCGTCATTTCCATCAAGACACCGCGGGACCCCGATGCCGCGCTCAAGGAGGGCTGGAGCGCGATTCTGCGCCTGTCCTTTTTCGACGCCGATAACCCGAAGGACCAGACAGACAAGGCGGGTATGCTTTTCGATGAAGCGGGTGCAAAGCAGATTCTTGCGTTCGTGAAGGAGAACGCGGGGCTCGACGAGCTGGTGGTGCACTGTGACCTTGGCATCTCACGTTCGGCCGCGGTCGCCATCCTGCTGGGCGAATACCTTGGCGTGCCTGTTTTCCGCCAGGGCGCGCCCGTTGACCCGCGCTATCGTCAGCACAACGCCCACGTCTATCGCGTGCTCTACAACACCACTTGTGCCCTCGACGACGAGGGGCGCCCATCTTCCACGAAGGGGCCTCTGGCGGGCCCGGCCGACATGACAGGGGACTGAGCAAGAGCACAAAAACCCCTGCAAGCCTTCGACCTACCCGTTCCACAAAGGTGTTGGTAAACGCGTATTGATTGCCTAGAATCCCGCCACTGGTCTACCGTGGTGGGATTTTTTTGTGCCGGAAATATCTTCAGATGATGGTGAAGCGGTTTCGGAGGGGTCCGGGAAGCGCAAATCTGGGGGCGGAGTGCGGTCTGCGAAGGCCGGATTGCCTCGAACTCCGCTCTCGGCAGAAGGGCTGCAGGTCAACTTCTGCAAAAATCCACGCTGCGCCAATTTCGGCATTCCCGCGCTTCCCGTCAGTAAGCGAGGCAGGGGTGCCGGCCTGCGCGACAACTACAAAATTGATGACGGAACGACGGGTTCGCGCGGCAGCGTGGTGAGCAAACTGCTGTGCAAGCTGTGCGGGTCCAAGCCTGCTCTTAAATCCAACCTCGCCATCACCCAGGAAATTAACCGGCTGCTCGCCTATCTCGACCCGGAAACGGAGCCGAGCTGCCCGAATGCTGGCTGCGCGGCACATCAGCTCGGCATCTTCGCTTCGCCATCCTCGTACCAGCGGTTCGGCCTGACCCGTCACGGCTCGCGGCGCTATCGGTGCAAGGGATGCCGCAAGACCTTTGCTGTCGGCGGCCCGACAACGCGCCAGAAGAAGCCCCATGAGAATCGCGAAATCTTCATGGAGCTCGTGAACAAGTCCCCATTCCGACGCATTCTTGAAAAGCGGGAAATCTCGGCGCAGACACTCTACGGGAAGATTGATTTTTTGGAAAGGCAGGCGCTCCGATTTCTGGCTAATCGCGAGCGACGGCTTCTAGAGGGGATGTACCTTGGTTACCTTTCCGTGTCGTGTGACCGTCAGGAATACCTGACCAACTGGACGCGGCGCGAGGACAAGCAGAACATCTCGCTGCATTCGGTCGTGTCGGCCGACAACCACAGCGGATATGTGTTTGGATGCCATCTGAACTTCGATGCCAGTGTTACTCCAGCGGCGGTGGAGGCCGACGTCAGAACAGATGATGATGACCTGAAGCCCCAGCAGTGGCGACGCAACGCCCGCTTCTGGCTCAAACGGGACTACGAAGAATCGGTCCGGCAGGCGGGCATCCGGCGCCTGCGAAAGGGACGCAAAACCGTCTTTGATGACGCCTTGGCGACCTACCAGAATGTTGCCCAACGACCTGATGCCGAAGTGTCCGACGAGTTCACAGAGGACCTCCGTCTGCCCGAATCCGGCATGCAGGTGCATGCCGAATACACGTTGTACGCGCACTTCCAGGCGCTACGCCGGCTCTTCTCTGGAGCGCAACGCATCGCCTTCTATCTGGACCAGGACCCGGGCATGCAGGCGGCCTGCTTCGCTGCCTTCCACGAAGAGGTCAAAAACGACTTCGTGCAGGCGTTCTTCGTGCGCATCAACAAGGACATGACGAAACCCGAGAAGCTTCACGCCTTCAACGAAGCAATCCGTCAGTTCGAAGCGGCCGAGTCGGCGCACCCCGGACTCAAGCCGTGGCAGGTGAAGCTCGAGATGGTCAAGGATGAATTTACGCGAATGTCACAGATTGGGGAGGCTCGAGACCGATGGCTTCTGCACCCGTTGCCGACGATGAACGAACCCGAGAAAGCGTTGTGCCATCTGACCTCGCGTCCGGAATCGCACCTGTCGAAAGACGCGCTGGCTGAGCTTTATCTCCGTGGCTCGATGTACGGCGCCGACCGATTTCTGGAGCTGGTTCGCCGGCGGCTGAGTCCGCTCGAGCGCGCAATAGTGTCGGCGAGCGCCAGCCGTCGTACTTGGAACGGCTATGCGCCCTACAATCCGGCAATGGTCGGCAAGCTACTGACCTTGCTTCGCGTCTACTGGAATTACTGTTACATCCCGAAGAACAGCAAGGATAAGAAGACACCGGCGATGCGGCTGGGCCTTGCCAAGGGGCGTATTCGGTTGGACGACATCATTCGATTTGACCCACACGACAACGCTTCGGCGCAAGAAAACGGGCCGCTCGAAACCGAGCAGCCCGCGTAATCAACGTCCTTCGTCAAAACCCCCAAAAATCAACACCTTTGTGGAACGGGTAGGCCTTCGACTCGCAGGGGTAGAAAAATCAATCAGGAGTGCCGGGGTCGTGCGCCACTGAATCTGCTACGGAGTCCGTGGCCGCGTTTTCTTCGGATGTTCGTTCAGGGTCAACGTCCGGCACAACGAGCGTAGCGAGCAGAAGGCTTGAATCGAGCGTGGGCTCGAGCACGCTTGCTACGAACCGCCGGGCATTTTCAAGGTTGGTATGCTCAGGCGTGCCGGATTCGTGCAGACGTTCCGCGTACTCCATAAACACAATCGCGGTGCCGAACTCGCGCCTCGCTTCCTCGTCGAGCCGCTTCATCCAGTCACGCAGGGCGACGCCTTTCGCCACCTTTGCTACCCGGGAATCGAAGTCAGGAACGTTCGCGAGAACGTTCTGCATCGTCGAGATGCCCGGCTCGCGCACGGTGATGACAAAAGCCGGAAGCGCGTCTCCGAAGACGGCACCATACCAGGCGTCCGCGCGCTTTTTCCACTGCCGGGCATTCAGATGCTCCGGACCGTCCGTATTGCTCCAGTAGGAGAAGTCCGTCGCGATGCCCGTGGCCATGAACGCCTTCATGAGCTCGCGGTCGTTCTCCGCGTGGAGCGCACCGATATACGACCCGTCCTGCTCGCTGAAGTGCATCACGAGCTTCACCTCAAAATCCACCGCGGGGTCGCGGCGCATCGTCTCGCGCATCTTGCGCTGCCGCTGGAACATCTCCAGATTCGCCTCAGTCAGCGCACCATGTGTCAGGTTGTGTGCGGCTACCCCTCGTGCACGTGCCACGGAATGCAGGTCGAACAGGTGAGTGGCGCGCGTCGCGACAAACCGGTCCTGCCGGGCCTGGTTCACCGCCTCGAGCGCCTTGCTTGCGACGCGCAGGTCCTTCAGTACGTCAGGAAACTTGCGGTTCTTCATCCGGAACCCGGTGTACGCCCTGATGTTGCCCATGATTAGCCTCGGTTATGTGCTGGTTGCCTTAAACGTGTAGCCAGCGACGAAGGGAAACGGCCCGCGTGTTGGGCGCCGGCCGCGGCATGGGTTCAGGCCTTTGGTTCCACTGCGCACCAGATGACCCGCTTCGCGCTGGTCGCCGCACCGGTGCGCGACGTGTCCACGGCGCCTCCAAAGCTGTCGGCGCTGGCCGTCATCCACCAGCGCGCGTAGCGGGGCGGGCACTCGGCTTCGCCCAGAAGCGAGCCGAACGGGATGTATTCGAGCAGGTCCGAAAGGTGTTCGGCCTGAAACGTCGACAACCGCCGGACGATGTGATGCGGGCGAAGCTGGGACGGATGCGTCAGGCCGGCCGCCTGCAGCAGTTCCTTCAGCGCATGCAGCGTGCGGTCGTGATAGTTGCGTACACGCCTGGACTTGTCATCCACATCCAGCGCCTTCTGGCGCTCTGGGTCCTGCGTCGCTACGCCCGTTGGGCACTTGCTGCTCCCACATGCCATTGATTGCAAGCACCCGAGGCTGAAGAGAAAGCCTCGTGCTGAATTGATTGAATCAGCACCTAATGCCAATGTGCGCGCCATATCGAAGGCGGTGATGATTTTGCCCGCCGCCACGACCCGAATCCGGTCGCGCAGACCGGCGCCGACGAGGGAGTTGTGAACAAGTACGAGACCTTCCTGCAGCGGCATGCCAACATGGTCCGCGAATTCCAGCGGTGCGGCCCCCGTGCCGCCTTCTGCGCCGTCGACAACCACGAAGTCGAGCAGAATACCTGTCTCGACCATGGCCTTGACAATGCCCATCCACTCTACGGGGTTGCCAATGCACAGCTTCGCGCCTACTGGTTTGCCCCCGGACAGCGTGCGCAGGCGTTCCACGAACTGCAAGAATTCGCGCGGCGTCGAGAACTCGGAATGCGAGGCGGGCGAGATGCAATCCTGGCCCATCGGCACGCCGCGCGTCTGCGCAATCTCCGGTGTCACCTTTGCCGCCGGCAGCACGCCGCCGTGACCCGGCTTAGCGCCCTGCGACAGCTTGACTTCAATCATCTTCACCTGGTCGCTTGCCGAAAGTTCTGCAAACCTCTGCGGGTCGAATCGACCTTCAGGCGTGCGACAGCCGAAATACCCCGAGGCAATCTGGTAGATGATGTCACCGCCGTTTTCGCGGTGATAGCGCGATAGCGACCCTTCGCCCGTGTCGTGCGCAAAGTTACCCAACTTCGCACCCAGATTGAGCGCGCGGATGGCATTCGCCGACAGAGCACCGAAGCTCATGGCCGAGATGTTGAACACCGACATGGAATAGGGCTTCGCGCGGCCTTCACCCACCACCATGCGGAAGTCCGAACCCTCAATGACGGACGGCCGTAGCGAATGCGCAATCCACTCGTGGCCGGCCTGTTTCACATCGAGTTCGGTGCCGAACGCCTGCGCATCCGGGTCGCCCTTCGCGCGCTGGTAGACGACGCTGCGTTGTGCGCGGCTGAAGGGCACTTCGGCAAGGTCGGATTGCACCAGGTACTGCTGTAGTTCGGGGCGAACCGATTCGAACAGATATCGGAGATGGCCCCACACGGGGTAAGCGCGCAGGATGGAGTGCTTTTTCTGCGAGAGGTCGTGCAGGCCCAGGCCAAGCAATGCGGCCGGAGCAGTGACCCAGAGCGGCGACAGGTGGCCGGTCGCGGCGAGGGCAGAAGTGCCGGCGAGCGCGGCAACGGCGAGATAGATTCCCGAATATCGTTTGGTCAGCATGTTCTCGTTACAGGCGGTGGGCGAGGGCGGTTACCCCTCAAAGCAAAAGCAGCCGGTCGTACCGGCGGTGCTGCCCCCGTCTAGAGAGGCCAATTATCCCAGGCGGAACAAGGTTCCCTCGGCGCTTTAGCTGCGCACTTGCGGGACGGCCTTCGCTATACCCGGAACACGCCTCCTGTTGTGCGTATGTTCCAAGGACACCCTACTGCCATGACTACCGCAAAAAAGACTGCCGCGAGCGGCCGCGCATCGCGCAAGCCGAAGGCACGCTACTCTAACTCCGCGCTCTATCTCGACAACGAAGTCTACGCCGCGTGCATCGACGGCCTGCGAGACCAGGGCATCGACCACAAGGAAGCCGTCGAGACGCTTCGCATCGGCATGCGCCAGGCCAACGGCCGTCCGGTGCCGCTCGAGCTGCTCGGTACGCTCGCCGCGAACAGCCCCTCGGTCCTCGAAGCCGCCTGACGCGCCAGGCCACCTGCCGCGCTGATTCAACCACGCCTCCTGCCGGGATTGCTCCCTGGGGAGGCGTTTTCTATCGCGCACTCGCTATACGCCGGGTATCCATAACGCCAGGCCCTCTATGACCCTTATCCATCCCCCGCCGCGCGGTCTTGAATGGCTCGAAGGCGAGGCTCCTCACAAGGAGCTCGCCCGCCTGCGCAAGTCGGGCACGCTGCGCAAGCTGTTGCCCGAAGTCGACGCGCTCTACGGCATCCCGCAGGAGCGCCGAGCACCACCCCGAAATCGACACCGGCATCCACATCGAACTGACAGTGGAAGCCGCGGCGCTGCTCTCAGTTGACCCGCGAGTGCGTTTCGCCGCACTGGTGCATGACCTTGGTAAGGCGCTCACGCCTCGTGACGAGCTGCCGCAGCACATCGACCATGAAACGCGGGGCCTCGAGCCTGTCGCCGTTGTGTGCCGCCGTTTCGATGTGCCGACCGACTGGCAGGAACTCGCGCTGCTGGTCTGTGAGCATCATCTGTCAGTGCATCGGGCATTCGAAATGGCCGCCCGCTCCGCGGTACGTCTTTTCGACACTACCCGGCTGCTCGAACGACCGAACCTTATCGAGCCGTTCCTGCTGGCTGTCGAGTCCGACAAACGCGGCCGCGCGGGGCGATTGAGTTCGCGCTACCCGCAGGCGGCCTATCTCAGGGAGGTGTTTGCCGTTCTCCTGCAGATGCCGATGCCTCGGAACGCGGAGCAAGCGTCACGCGAGTGGCAGGTCGCCCCTCAGCAACGTGTCGCCCGTGTCGAGCAGGTGCGAAAAAGGCATCTTCTGCTGAAGGACGCCACCCCCTGATTCAAAAAGCGCCGGCATCGCTGGCGCTCTTTCTTTTCCCTCAACAGGCGCGGCAGTACCGCCTCGTTTGGAGGGCGAAGCTGGGCATGGCGTGCGAGAGAAAAAGCCAGGACAGACGCAAGGCACGATTGCCTCCGTGTGTCATGGCCGAATTCGGCTTGCTCGATAATCTCTTATGCGCCCTGTCTTGCTCAGACGAACCTGCACTGAAGCTTACAGTTATCGACCGCTAATTCCGAATACCCAAAAGAAGCCACCAGCAAGAGCCGGTGGCGTTCAAATCGAATCAGATGCGGGAGCCCTGTCCGCCTGCATCAGGCGTTGATGACTTCCTCGTTCTCCTGCTGCGTGCGAAAGCGTGATGCGATTTTCAGCAGTGACGTCACAGAAGGCGCGCCACCACGTGCTCGCAAGCTTGCATTCACCTGGCGGCGAAGCGAGCTGGGGTTGTTTTCATCGGGGCTGATATGCATCGCCATGTCTGCAGAGAACCGCTCCATTGCGAACGCAATCTCACTGATTTTGGCCGCCGTCGTGCGCATGAGTCGCGCACACGCGTCTGCTATGCCAAGGCTGTATCCCAGTTGATGAAGCCGCGACTTGCCATGAGCCTTCAGCAGATAGTCCGCCACGGCCTTGTTCAGCGGTGCCGGTTCCTTGTTGGCAAATCCGCGGTGCTGGACCTTGTACAGCGCCGCCGTTGGTCCTAGCTTGGCTCGTCGCGTTGCGACATGCGCATCTGCAATAACTTCCATGGTGCTCCACTCGGCGCGTGAACCTCCCGTGCGAATGCGAATGATGCGCGAACGGTTCTCCCGGACTGCCGAAGCATAGCCCCCGACGCAGTGCGACAGCGCATCACCTTCGACCGTCAGTTCGCCTGGCGTCAGAAGCTCTTCGACAAGGATGCCCGCCTTGGCCCAGTGTTTGGGCAGACAGCTCAACGCGAGCGGTTCAATGTCGAACGGCGTCATCTGTTCCTTCTTGTGGCGCTCAACGAGGCTTTCCAGGTCGGCGGCGCGAAGCTCACCCACGAACGAGCGGTCCATCTCCACGATACCGAACACCCACGGCCCGTGAGCATTTGATAGACGTCGCAACTCCCGCACGGCCTCAAGCTGGCCGCTTAGCGTCATCGGGCTCAACGCGCGTGCAAGCGCAGGGTGCTGCTTGAACGCGGCCGCTACTTCTGTCACGTGGCGCTCTGTCACCTGACCCGCCACAAATGCTTCCTGGCGGATATCCACGAGCCGCCTGAGGTGGCGGCTCTCGTGTGCTACTGCCCACGCTTGAACCGCCTCGACTTTGCTCATCGTCTTCGGCGAGTTCTTTCGGCGCGCGCTATAGAGGCGCTCGCTGGCGTAGTGGATTGCCGCACCCTTCAGGTCGTTGGTGATGGACTGAAACAGGCCATCCACAGCACCCCGAGGCCGCATCGAGTAGAGCGTTCCGGAGGAGCCATCCCGCGCTGCCACGGAGTGCTCCGCCAGCTCGAAATACGTCTCCCATCTGCTCTGCGTGCGTTCAGCGAGCGCGCGAGCCTTGGCCCCGAACCTGTCGCTCACCGCGCCCTTCGACGTGAACGTACGCAGGTGCATGCTCCGCGAGAACGCGGCGCAAATCTCGGCTGACGTCGCCAGGTCCGCATAGACGTCGGGCAGTTCCTCGACCTTCTTCAGCATGCGAAGGAAAGTGTGCCAGGGCGTATGCACAGCCACAATTTCCAGCTGCCGGGTTGAGAGGAATCGCTCGAAGTGACGGTCCCATGACATCAGGCCCGTTTCGAGGTCCACTGCGACGCGAGTGCTGTTCAGGTCGAACGAGTCAATCACGCGACGCGATGACAGTTTCCAGTCACCTTGCACGCCGCCGGGGAGGACGCAGTTCACGAAGTTCAGCATGCCCTGACTGCTGACAGAGCTGAGCTGGTAGCTGCGGATACTCGCCAGAAAATCTTCGAGTGCGCCATATTCATCATCGCGCGTAGTCGGCAGGTGACTCGACTTGAGTTCGACCGTATCGTTCAGCGTATTGCGCCGTCTTTCCTTCATCAGACGGTGGCTTGCCAGCGGCCGGAAGATATCGACGTCGTTGTACACCTTGCCGTTGCCGTCTCCGAAGAGGTCCTGGACTGCCGACGCCACCGCTTGGCCCGCCACTATGCCGCGCGTCGGCAGGTCGCCGAAGTGGCGCAGGTGGTCGACAATCGCGGGGCCCATTCCTGCATGCAATTGAATCTGTTTCATGATGTCTCTCACACAAATGTCCTGTCGCGTGTAGCGAGCGGGGCAGGAGCCGCTGCTTTAGGCGAGGGCTGAGGAGAGACGGCAGAGGCAATAGTCGGGTGTGCGGCTAAAAAGAAAAAGCCGCGCAGTGCGCGGCTTCAATCATTACAGGGAGACTGCGGTTGCGAGTCAGTCCTCAATCAGTTCCAGCAGGAAGTCCAGAATGTGGAAGTGGTCTTCAAAGAACTGGTCTTCCATTTTCTTGATGTCTTCTTTCAGCACCCACTCGGCGCTGTGCGGCTGCGCGTCATCCTTTGCCTTGACTTCCGGCTCACGGGCACGCTCGCCCAGGTCGAAATGGAAGGCCTGGGTGATGATGCGGCCACGCGGGCTGCGGCCCGGGTCATCGAACAGGTGGCTGTTCTTCAGATACGCGCGTAGGCCATCGTCGAACATCGAAAAACTCGTTTCTTCGTCGAGCTCACGAATGGCCCCGTCGTAAAAGCGCTCGCCCGGCTCGAGAAAGCCGCCGGGAAGGGCATACAAGCCTTTGCCCTGCCCGCGCCCACGCTTGATGAGCAGCACCTTTTCGTTGCACGTCACGCCTGCGTCGGCTGCCAGATAGAAATCCGCGGGCCACTTCTTCCGGTAGTCGATGAGCCACAGCGCGTCACGTCCCAGCTGCGCCCAGTGCGGAAGTGACCAGGCAGCCGACAGATAGTCGTACGCACCGGTCGGCATCAGGTCTCGCACCACCTTGAAGACGGCGTCGCGCGGCTGCTCCGGTGTTTCGAGCAGGACCTTGCGCACGGTGGTCGCGTCGATATCGGTATGGCGCGGCTCGGACAGCAGCTTCCAGCCCGGAAAACGGTTCAGGTAGTAGCTCGACGAGTCCTTGAAGTGTCCGATAAGCGCAATGTCTCGCGCTCCCGGAACCGCGGTGGTAACCGCCTTGACCGTATTGCGCACCCAGCGTGCGTCGTCATAGTAGTCACGCATCGGCACGAAAATGACACGTGAGCGCTCGTCTTCGGTCAGGGACATGCTAATCATGTCCGCGCGCTCGTTCCAGCTCATCGGGTTCTTCGGGTCGCGGGCGCGGAAAGACGAGCCCAGGACCACGACGACGATGTGGCCGCGCGCGAGCGCCTGCTTCAGCATTGCGAAGTGCCCGAGGTGGAACGGCTGGAAGCGTCCGATGTACACGACCACGTCGAACGTGTGCAATGTCGACACGACCAGGGAGGACGACGATGCAATTACCGCCTTGCGTTCAGTTTCTGCTATTTGCATATTCTTTTGAGGGTTAGCACCAGAGACCCTTATCCGGCTCCTGATGAACTTTAATCCGTAGTGGAACTAGCTGGCCAGCTCTGCGCTCAGCAAGTTCCAGTTGTCTTCACGGCCGCGGTCGACCTCGTCGCTGACATCCGCCACGATGGCCTTGAGCAGCTGCACAGGCACGTCCATGCCTTCGGCCTCGTCGACGCTATCTGCCGTGACGCGCAGCGTAACCGTGACGAAGCACTTCACCTCGCCATCGCACGACGAGTCGTCCGCGTGCGTCGCGAACCCGCTCACGGCCACGATAGGGGCCAACAGCAGCCCCCTTGCCTTCATGCGCTGCGTCAATGCGGCGCATTCTTCCGAAGTCAGTTCGAGACCGGGCTCATCGGCCATGAAGAACGTGTCGTCATAGCCCACGTCGAAATGCTGCGTCATGCCGAGTCTCCCGTTTCTGTGGCGTTGGGCTGCTCGAGCTCGAGGCGCACGTGCGGCTCAGCGGAGTAGTGCAGCAGGTGAGGGTCGCCGAAATCGACCCCATGCCCGCCCCCCGGCGAGCGGTCCCACGCCAGTTGGTGGCGGATGACCTTGCGCATCTCCCACGCGATGTTGCCCGTTTGCACCGTTTCGCCGCCAACGGATTTGGAGGCGCTCGGCGCGAAACCTGTCAGCAAAAACTTGGCGCTCAGCAGGTTTTCTTCTGCATACCGCACGAGCTCGGGCGTGGCGATAGTCCCGTCACTGTGGGTGATAACGCCAAAGCGCGCCAGGTCCGCGATGTATTCGAGCTGTCCCAGCGAGAGACGGCTCAGCAGCTCCAGCGAGTCCGCCAGCACCTGCGCCTGCTTTTCCGACAGACCGCGCAACGCGTACGTGCGCGAGCCGGATTCCTTCGTCACTTCCTGAGTCACGGTCAGCACTCCTTTCAGGCAACAGGCGGTTGGAAGACGACCGGTTCGGCCCGCTCGACTGTAGCGACCAGGTCGCCCATGTAGCCGAAGCCGTCCTCACCCAATTTCATGCTTTCATCGCCATGCCGGCGAGCCGTGTCCCAGTCAATCTTGGTCCACAGATAGCCAAGCGCCTTAAAACGGTCGCCCACATACAACTTGTCGAACGTCACGGGGGCCGGCTGCACAGCCTTGCTCTGACTTGTCATCCCTTTGCCTTACCTATCAGGGCGCGTTAGCGCCGGTTTCTGGGCAGAACCAGCCAATCCTGAAGATTGCGGTTCCAGTTCCTCCGAGGTATAGGCAAGGAGCGCAGCGGGCGCCGCCTGTAAAGCGGCGCCCATGCTCCACAAGGTCAGTTCAGGCGAGCACGCAACGCCTCGTTCTCACGTGCCAGTTCGCGCCGGCGAGCGAGACTTCCTGCGCCCGTGTCCAGGCAGCGCAGTAGCTGGTCCCGCGCCAACCCGGAGGGCAGGGAAAGGGCCGTTTGCGCTGCTGCGAGAAAGTCCGCCGCTTCATCCGGCGTCAGCAGGCTGGAGTCGGTCGACAGGCTTCCCAGGTGCGGGTACACCGCCACGTCCACACCGCTCATGCGTCACACTACCTTCGCGGCAATCGGCATCTGCCGGCCGCTGCCAAAGGCCCGCGAACGGACGCGGATAACAGGTGGCATCTGGCGGCGCTTGTACTCGTTGCGCGCAATCATCTTGCGCACGCGCTCAATCAGGTCCGCGCCTTCCTGCGTCGAGAGCAGTTCGTTGACTCGCCGGTTTGCCTGCACGAGCTCTTCTGCAGCCAGTGCCGGCCCCTCGATGAGCACGCGCAGGATATCATCCAGCACATCGTACGGCGGCAGGCTGTCCGTGTCCTTCTGGTCTGGCGCAAGTTCAGCCGACGGGGCCTTCTCGATGATAGCCACCGGAATGATTTCACGGCCAGCCGTCTCGTTGATGTGGCGCGAAAGCGCGAACACTTCCGTCTTGTACAGGTCGCCAATCAGGCCCAGCCCGCCGACGGTATCCCCTGCGTACGTGCAGTAGCCGACCGACACTTCGCTCTTGTTCCCCGTGGTCAGCACGAGGTGGCCATTTGCGTTCGAAAACGTCAGCAGGACGGCGCCGCGAATGCGCGCCTGGAGGTTTTCGAGTGCAAGGCCCTTCAGTTCATCGCCGAAAGCCGCCTGGTAATCGGCCATGTACTGGTCGACTTCCCCCTTGATGGCATGCGTGTACAGGGGAATGCCCAGATTGCGGCACAGGACTTCGGAATCGGTCACCGAGCCGCTGCTCGAGAACTTCGATGGCATCGTGATAGCAGCGACGTTCTCTGCGCCGAGCGCCTCGACAACCAGCGCAAGCGTCAGCGCGCTGTCGATACCCCCCGACGACCCGACCACCGCCTTGGTGAAGCCACAGCGACGCGCGTAGTCGCGCACGCCCAGCACAATCTGGCGACGATAGAACTCCATGGTCGGCAGTCCCTCCGGCGAAACACGAGGAAACCGCGAGCCCTGGTCGTCGCAGAACTGCTCGCCGTCAAACGTCAGCGTGCGCACGTCTTCCTCGAAGCGGTTGGCTTCGAACTGGACCTGATAGCCGTAGCCATGCGGGGTCAAGGCGAATGAGGCGCCGTCATAGACCAGCTGGTCGTGCCCGCCCACCTGGTTCACATAGAGCAGCGGAATCCCGTTCTCCGCGACCGCGCGGCCGAACACCGCGTGGCGTTGCTCCCGTTTGCCAATGTTCGACGGGCTTGAATTGATGGAGACGATGATGTCGACCGCCGCGTCGCGCAGGCGGGTGAACGGATTGATGACGTAGTCCAGACCTTCACTGTTCCAGCCGTCTTCACAAATGAGCAGGCCTACTTTCGTTCCTGCGACGGTGACGACGCAGGCGCGGTCAGGGCCCGGCTCGAAGTGCCGACGCTCGTCGAAAATCCCGTACGTGGGAAGCAACTGCTTGGAATACGCGGCCACTTGCTCGCCGCCGCGCACCACCACCAGCGAGTTCGTCAGGTGCTTGCCCGGACCGGTGCGCCGGCGCGGCAGGCCGACCACCATCGTCAACGCCGGGAAGTCCCGCGACATGTCCAGCAGTTCGACGTAGCCCTTGTCGACCCGGGACAAAAAGCTCTCGTCATCGAGCAGGTCAAACGGGTAATACCCTGTCAGTGACAGTTCCGAGAAAACGAGCAGGTCAGACTGGCTAGCCACGGCGGATTGAGCGGCCGCGGCCATTTTCTGGATGTTGCCCTGAATGTCGCCAACCGTGAAATTCAACTGGGCAGAGGTGATTCGCAGCATGTTGTTGTTCTCCGAGAGGATGTGTTCATTATAGCACGCACCTTTGTTGCGTTGTGCAACAAAGCAAAGGCCCGCCACTTTAGATGGCGGGCCGAAGATTGATTACGGCTGGGCGGAATTACCCGAAAAGCGTTTCCTGGGAATACACGGGTTTGCGAGCCGGGAACAGCAGGCGCAATGCCGTGCGTACACACATCAGCACCATGCCCAGTCGGTTTTCACCGGGCCATGCGCGCTCGTCGAGAATCCGGTTGTCGTGCGCAGCCAGCCCGGCCCCCCAGATGGTGTCTTTCGGGCTCGCCTCGATGATGAACTTGTCGTCTGTTGCGAGCAGAAATTCACGATGGCGCGCGTTCTGGTTGAATTTGGCAAGCAGCCCTTCCACCATGAACGGAATGCACCAGGCATCCCACACTTCCTTGACGAAGCCTCGAACCTTGCGACCCAGTGCTTTCTGTCTCGCCGGGTCCTTTTCCGCGAGAATCTCCGCGGCAGTTTCATGGTCGCCGAACAGCATCGCCTTTCGGTACATCATGTACTGCTCGCCGCAGTTGAAGCCTATATCGTTCCACACGAATGTGGAGAGATTCCAGTTCGAAAGGGGGCTTTGTGAACCCCAGAACGTTACGATTTGGTCTCTTTGCATGCAGCCTCCTGGCTAGTGTCCTGTGCGTTGTATAGGGGAGGGGCTCACCTGGCAGGTGAGCCGTGAACACGCTCCTGAGCAGTTCAGCGGTCGTCGCCGGTGCCCAGCAGAACACCGCGCGCAGCCCGGTCTATCAGCTTTGCGCGATTGGCACCCAGGACCTCGGAGGGCAGGAACCCGTATGCGCCGCACAGAGCCGCCCAGTAGTACGCCACGTCCCCCAGTTCCTTGCGCAGGTGTTCGCGGTCAAGGGCGCCATCGCGCACGTGCTTCTTGATGATGTCTAGTACTTCGCCGCTTTCACCGCCCAGGCCCGAGGTCATGACGAGCAGTTGCCGGAGGTCGGACGCGCTCATCTCGCCGCCCACCCACGTGTCGAGGACGAACTGGCCGTACTCGTCGATGTGCGTGAGCGGTTCTGTGCTGACGGCCGGAACCGGCTCGACCGGGCGGCGTTCCTTCTGCGGCCAGAAGCCCCAGTAGAGCCCCAGGATGGCGATGCTGCCAACCCAGGCGTACTGCAGCCAGAAGGGCACTGGAATCACGTACTGGACGCCGGCGGCGATGTAGGCGCCCAGGAGGGCCGTTCCGAGGGTTATCCGGATACGGAAGAAAAACGAGGACCTGCGACGGTCCTCGTTCGTGGCTGCCGTGACGGGCTTATTCATCGCCTTCCGCGATGCCCAGTGCGGCGTAGATTTCGTCGAGGCGGACTTTCAGCTTCTTGGCGCTCGCGGCAGCCAGCATGTTACGCACGCCTGCCTTCGGGTCCTGGCCGAGAGCCTTGACCGACTGCGACTCCGCCAGCAGTTGTTTGGGGTCCATCGCGGCCAGTTCGTAAATCGACTTCTTCATGCTCGCCGCCAGCGCGAACGTTTCGCTTTCGGGAATCTCCCCGTACACCAGCACGCCGAGGCTTTCCGCCTCGGCAATCATGTTGCCGTAGACCGCTTCGGCCGTGCGCTTGGTGGGCACCTTGTTCAGGAGCAGGACGATTTTGGACGGGTCGAACCCGAGTTCGTCGATGAGATAGCGCAGGGTGCTAATCGTGTCCGTCTGTACCTTGTCCGACGGCTCGGCCGGTACGATAACCTTGCTGATGAACTCGTGCATGCCGTCGTAGCTGGCGAAGGCGGAGAAGAAGTTCGAGACATTCGACGCACCGACGTCCACCAGTACCGGTTGGTCCATGGCGGTGGCCAGAACCTGCTCCAGAATGGAGGTCGTCTCGGCAGCGGACAGCTGTACCGCTTCGCCCTGGTTGTAACCGGCGTTGACGTCTTCGACCGCGAAAATCTTCGCGTTCTTAAGATTCGGCACGAGCAGGTTCTTGGTGATGGACGTCTTGCCGACGTTGCCCGAGAAGCTGCTGGTCATGACGATGGGATACATGTGAGACTCGCCCTGTAAAGTGGTTCGTACTTCGCGCCCCAACCGGGCGCGGGTCATACAGGGTTTAGCGTGCGGATTTTAGCTTTCCTGGCGGTATATCATCCCGGAGTGGGCTATACGAGGCAGGCCAACAAAGGAGTCGCCGAGTGAAAATCGAAGTACATGGAACCCCCGGGCTGGTCACGTCTGCATCGGACCAGCTCCACCTCCACATCACCACGAGTGAACGCTGGGCGCCACACCAACTGTCGGGCGGACGCGGAATTTTTAGTGCTTTGGTGCCCGGCTGCTCGCCCCGCGAACACCGTATCATCGCCATCGAGAGCTCAACCGATGCAAACGCCTGCGTTGAGGTCGTGTTCCTGCCGGTGAACGGGGAGGAGAAGCGCCTACTTTACGGTTCGGCCTTCTGCCAGCAGGAGAAGGACCAGCTGCACTACATCCTGGTGCCGGTTCAGGAAAAGCCTCGCGCGTTTAAGCGGGTCCGTGAAGTCGCCACCTGGCGTGCCCGATAGCATCACCCTCATTCGAAGCCACTGTTTTCAGTGGCTTTTTTCTTCTGAGCGTACCGGGGATGGACCAGTACAAGTGTGCACTCGACAGGGAGTTTCAGCTGCTGGCGGATGCGGCGGTTCACGCCTACTGAGAAGAAGTCGACGAACCCCAGGTGCTGCCCCGAAATGACCGCTTCCGCAGGCACCGCGATGGCGGCGATGAACAGGGACAGTTGCACCGATTTGGTGAATGCCTGAATGACGTTCTCCGGGTGTGAAAGAACCGTGGCCACCATCGCCAGAAAGCTCGCGGGCTGAAAAAAGGCGAGGGCCGCCATCACCCAGAACCAGACGAACGGTACGTCACGGAAGAGCCGGTTGACTACGTTCAGCGTCACGGTCAGCCCGTTGAGCAGCTGGGAACCGTAGGTGCGCCAGTCCCGCCGCGTCGCCGTGCGGATAGCGTGCAGTTCGGCGACGCTCAGGTGGCCGACCTCCACGTCGTTGGCAATGACTACGAGTTTGGGTGCTTCAGGGGGCAGAGACGGCATGGATTCTGGGTGACGTTGGCTACGCACCCGTCATCCACAGAAGGTGACGAAGGGCGCTGACCTGTCGTCTAGCGCCCCTGGTTTAGACTGCCTGCGGTTGACCCTTGTTCGTAACCTTGGCAGTCAGTTTTTCCACGATTTTCTGAAAGACGGCTTGAGCATCCCCGCGTGCGTCAATGCCCACTGGGTCAAACCGCTCGATGCTGTTGTTGGTTCGAAGGTTCCAGCGCAGAGCCCCGGGGCATTCGAATGTCGGGGAGGGCTTTCGCTTACCCCTGGGCTCCGAAGACGAGACAAGTCGTAGCATGAACGCGTAGGACACGTTCTGACCAAACGTCACGATACCCCACTGGTCACCCATCTCCGTTTGACCGGCCTTCCCCTCAATCGGCACGCCATTGCATTCGCAAGTGAAGGCTGTCATTTCTTCGATTGTCATGAGTTTCGGTGGCATTCAATGTCCTTTATTACGCCGCCCATTAAGCGCGGGGTTATTCAAGGTCGAGGACCTTGCTCAAGTAGGCGGGTCAGTCGTTATTCGACACGGTGCGGAAACGCCCTGCGCCGGCCCACTCGTCGTTGACTTTCGGATGCGCGAAGCCAATGCGCGCGGACCAGACATCCACCATGTGGCAGAAGGCAGCCAGCTCATTCATCACGCGGCGCGTGCTCGAATAGTCCTGCAGCTCGCCTTCCACGTAGGTCAGCCCATTGAGCTGCGCGGGCGTCAGAACCCGGCCGTATTCCGCCAGCTTCGCCTCCCGGAAGGCCTTGAAATCAGCCTTCGTGGAGAGCTCCGCACGATTCATGGCCTGACCGTCAGGCAGTACTAGGATGCGCCACGGTTTCTCCAGGTCGTGCAGGTAGAACACGAGCAACGCGTCGGACAGCGAGAATGGCAGCGGCCGGCCAAGCGCCGCGGTCATTGCGTACAGATGCCGCGCGTAGTTCAGCCCGTCGGTCACGTGGTCGATGTAGCCACCCGGCCAGACCTGATGATTGTGCGTGGAGCCCTGCGTGCTCTCAAACAGCCTGCGGCTATCCGCCAGAATCTTCAGGCAGATGGTGCGCGCCGGTTCGTCAATCAGGCCAAGCAGTGACTCGATTCGCAGATAGTCGAGGGTGGTCGAAAAAAGTGTCGGTTGAGCCGTGCGTCGCGAGAGCCACGTCTGAAAGAACTCCGTCAGCGGAGTCTGCTCATTCAGGCTGAGGTAGACATCACCGCTAGCGATGGTCACCTGTGCCGCATCCTCGAAGGCCCCATACCCGCTCACGTGCCCGTTCACAACGAACTGTTCATCCTCAACCCACGCGTCACCCCAGTACGCCCCATCCTCGTAGAACTGGCGAACAATTTTGCCAGCCACCGGCCCGACAGTTGCACTCATCATGTTCTCCTTCAGGCGGCCTTTGCAACCGGCGACGGCGTCGCGGCAGCGGGGGCAGGGTGATTGAAGACCTGGCGCAGATAGGCAATGAACGTCTCATCCTTGCACAGCGTCTTGCCGGCCGAATCCGAGAGTTTCGCGACGGGGCTGCCGTTGCACTTCATCAGCTTCATGACGATGTTCAGTGCCGGGATGCCCAGGTCGTTCGTCAGGTTCGTGCCCACGCCAAATGCACATTGTGCGCGGTCGCCGAAGTAGCGGTAGAGCGCGAGTGCCTTCGGAATGTCCAGGCCATCCGAGAACTGCAGCCGTTTCGTCGCCGGGTCTACCCGCATCTTCTTGTAGTGGGCAATCAGCTTTTCGCCCCACTCGAACGGGTCGCCCGAGTCGTGACGCGCGCCATCGAAGAGCTTGCAGAAGTACATGTCGAAGTCGGCCAGGAACGCGTCCATGCCGATAACGTCGGTCAGTGCAATGCCCAGGTCACCTCGGTACTCCTGCACCCAATCCTCCAGCGCGGCCTTCTGGAAGTCGCGCAGACGCGACTCGAACGCCTGGTACGACTGCAGGAATTCGTGCGCCATTGTCCCAATGGGCACCAGTCCGTGTTTCTTTGCGAGGTAGACGTTCGACGTGCCCTTGAGGAACTCCGGCACCTCGCGGGCCAGTGTGGCGACAACCTCGTCTTGCCAGTCGCCGGAGAAGCGCCGACGAAGTCCGAAGTCGGCGAGGTCAAACGAAAACCGAAGCGGCTTTTCGCTGCCAAATGCCTTCAGCATCCCGATTTTGTTGTTCAGGCGACGGCGACCCTCAGCGCGTGCTTCCGGCGTATCGAAACGACGGAAGTACAGTTCATTGACGATGGCCAGCACGGGAATCTCGAATCCCATCACGTGCACCTGCGGACCCTTTGCGACGATGCGCAACGTGTCGCCTTCGGCCGTTGCCGAAATAAGGTGTCGCTGGTAGTGGAAGAGGGCAAGCAGGTCGACAAAGTCCGACTTGATGTAGCGCAGGCCCCGAAGGTACTCCAGTTCGTCCGGCGTGAATTTAAGCGTACACAGGTGGTCAAGCTGTTCATTGACTTCGTCCACCAGCTCGGCAAGCGGGAATGCCGGCGTGTTGCGGCATACGAACGCGTACTCCGCCTGCGCGCCCGGGTGGCGGTGCAGCATCACCTGCCACATCGTGAACTTGTAGAGGTCCGTCTCCAGAAGTGAGTTGATGACCGGACGGAAAGCAGTGGGAGCATTCATTTTTCTTCTCGCGAAACGCTTTTGCGGTTAGGTTACGTGCAGTATATCAATCTTTGTTGCGCTGTGCAACAAAGGTGTCAAGCTTAAAACTCGGCCGACTCGTGCCACCATGTCATCGCCCTTGCGTAACACGAACATCGGGTCGGCCGGACTCCTCCCGGTCACTTGATTCTCGCGAGACATTCTGCCTCCCGGTCAGCGTGCCCGAAGCCGCAGAGGAAATGGAGGTCGTTCTTAAAGAAAGCTACCGGTGAACGGCCTGGATACGGACCGAGGGCCGCGCCGCCCGCTAACGACGTCGCAAAAAAGTGCACGCTGTACCAACAGACGGAGCACCATACCACCATCGAAAACAGTCGCGACAACATGTAAGTCCTCAAGTTTTGCAGAACGCTTCTCACCACTTCCACGGGGCCTTGTGCTTTACGCGTCATCGCCTTTGCGTGCAAACAGGCGCCCGGTGCTCTCCAGCGCATCCCGAGCAGCCTTGCCGACCGAGGAAAGCCCCTGCGATACCAGGCCCGCGCCCACGCTTACTGCGCGCGCCGCGGCGTCCCGTGCGGCTTTTGCCGTCAGAACATCCCTCAGCTCCATGAGGCGCTGACGGGCGACGAACAGTCGCCCACAACCGCCGGCACAGGCAAAGGCTCCCGTCACGACACCAGTCCATCCGAGGGCCGACGTCGGCGTCAAGGCGACCGCGATGGTGCTTGCCAGCCAGACGCCAGCTCCAAAGCCGGCTATGCCAATCGCGCAGGCTGCCGCGCGCGTCTCCCGACTCAACTGCTCCTGAACCTCGAGTGCGAGGTCCACGAGGACGTTGCTTCGGGCAAGCCCGAAAATCAGTTCTTTGAACATGTGCCGAATTCTTCGAGGAAGGGACTATAGAGCAGCTAAGACGGTTTAGCCAAGCACCGAAACGGCCGTACCGTTTTAGATAACGCGCCGCACTCACGCCGGGCAAACGTGAGACCGGTAACTAGACCTGGCAGGTCAATTTCAAGAAGAGAGGGCTACATGCCGAGGTCTATTACCCTGTACGTCGATGGTTCCGCCGGCTATGTCAGTGGCGGCAAGTTCAACCACTTCGAGCTTGCGTGGGGCATTCGTGCGCACTATGACGGCACTACCGAGGAATCGCTGGGTAGTCGAGAGGTTCCCCAGCGGGCGCACGGGATGCACGAGAAGGTCGCGTTCGTGGAGGGGATGCTGCTCGCCCTTGCGCGCGGTTTCGCGTTCGAGGATATGGTGTTCTTCACTGACGACGATGTCCTGCCGTACGGTGGCATGTATCTGCACCCCGAAAACGGAATGGGCACCCGTCGCGAACAGCTGGAGCAGCGGATGCTCACGCTGTGCCGCCTCCTGTACACGCAGGACCTCTACGACAAGGTCATTGAGTGCCTTAAGCGCTCGCGCTTTCACAAGGTCCGCGGACACTCCTTCGTGGTCGACCACGACCGTGTGGACTATCTCGCAAAGGTAGGCTTGCGGCGAGGCTTGCGCGGCGACACCACGCCGATGCTGGGGTTCTCGGACTGGCTCACCCAAGGGGTTGAGTATCGCCGCAGCGCCGATGACCGGCGCACCTGGTTCGCTCCGTTCGTCACGACGTTGGGCGCAGGCCAAAACGCTGGTCACGCGCACTAGCATCGTTTTGCATTCACGCCGGGGTTCCCACCCCGGCCTTTTTACGCCCGGCGTCGGCTCCCTATACCCCACAGGCCCGAAAAGAGACCTTGTGTCTCGCCTACTTCACAGGACATTCCGCCTTCCAAGGCAAAGGACTCTACATGCGAGCAGCCATCACCCTGTTCACGCTCGTGCTGTCGATATTTTTTCTGCAGCCAACCTATGCTGCGACAGCACAGCCGTTCAACGAGGCGCAGGTCAAACTGAACCTCATTCACCAGCTGGAAAGCGACGGCTACCTCAGCTCGAAGCTTGCGACCGACGCGAAGAACCGCTATGTTGACCCCGCTCAGCTTGCTGCACCCGGAATGGTGTCAGCTGCGAAGCCCTCGGAGTCGCTCTGGGACCGCTACTGGTCCTGGACAAATCTCCTGAAAGTCGCGGGTGTCATCTTCCTGCTCATTGCGTTCTACGGCACCATCGTGAACATCGCGAAGGGCGTCTGGCACCTGCTCGTCATGGTTCCGACCATCGTCTACCAGCTGCCTCTCCTGGCTTTGACGGTCTTCGCAACCGTGTGTCCGCAAATGCTCTGGCCGTCGCAGGCCCTCTATATCGCGTTCTTCGGCGCGATTGCGAACCTGGTGGTTGCTGGCTGGATTGTCGTCATCTACCCGAAAGTCGCTGACTTCCTCGAGCACCTGTTCAAGCTCGGCATCCCGGTCGGCTCCGTCCTCAGTTTCTGGGGCATGCTGTATTTCGGTGGGCTGGCGTTCCTCTACCAGTCGCAACTGTTCGGATTCCTCGCAGCCGTCTGCGTTTCGGGCATCCTGACGTTCGGCATGTACTATAGCCGTGGAGTTCTGACGCTGAGCTTCGACGAAAGCGCCACCGGCGCGGTTGTTTTCGGGCACCTCGTGGTGCTCGGCGCCTACATCGTGGTCCGTCAGACGCTCCCCCATCTCACGGGACTGGCCTACTTCACCGCGGGGCTCGAGTACTACTGCGCCATCGCACTGATGACGGGCCTGCTGGTTGGTTCGGCACCGTTTGGAAGCAAGCGAAAGGCGACCGGCCTGTACGTGTTGTTCATGGTCGCCGTGGTCGTTGCCGCAACCGCCGGCTACTTCCTCCTGGACCTGAAGGTTATCGGTAGCATCGCGGGCTGCTTCTTCGTGCTGTTTGTTATCGAATGGCTGGCGTACCTGGGCTTCCAGGGTGGTGTCATCGTGGGCTCAGCTGTGGTCGGCGTTGCACTCTATGCACTGTCGCTTGCGGCGCAGCACTTTGGTCAATACATCGTGCTGGCGACCGTCTGACCGACCTGAGCGGTCTGGCAGTTAGTGTTTGTTTTCAAATGCCGGAGACATTGTCTCCGGCATTTTTTGTGTCCGTTCGCCGCAGTGGACTGCTCACGCTATACCGGAGAGGAAAAGAACAGGAGAAATCCAATGCGCAACGATATGAAACACATCATCCTCAGCGCAGGGCGAACCGCGAGCGCGCGCGGCTACAGCCGGCAGTACAAGCTCGAGGAGGGCGAGGCCCACGGACCGGTGCGCGAGTCGATGCGCAAGCCGTACCGCCGGAACTGGCGCGGCAAGGAAATGCGCCTGAAGCTCGCGCCGCTGCGCCGCTTCGTTGAAGCGCAGGTCGGCCGGCCGTGGGATACCGTCTATTCGGAGATTTGCGCGCGCGTTCGCGGGCTCATGGCCCCGCAGATTCTCGAATACGTGAGCGACCGGGTCGCCACCAACACCGAGCTGCTCAATGGCGAGGTGGTGGAACGTAGTTCATGGTGGGGCGTGCGCGAAGTCGCCGGCTACTACGACCTCTACGTTCACCCGGTGAGCCGCCTTCTGTGCCGCGTGCCTGCGACCACCAGTCGCTCGGCCGCCCGGCAGGCGCGTCGCGAGCGTGAGCGGGCGAAGGTCCTCGCCGTGCGCAGGGACCTTCCTGACGGCAGCCAGGCGCACCGCGTCAAGGGTATCTGGTATATGGTTCGCCTTGAGCCGCTTCCGCGCCCCGAAACGCTCGTGCCGGTGCGTGACGAGGCGGGAGTCATCATCTACCCGGTTCGCGAATACGACGCTCTGCTCGGCTGTCACCTGTCGGATGCTGGCTGGCTGCGACGGGAATTGCGCGAGCGATACGGTAAGGCCGGCGTGTATGGCGCTTCGAAACGCCAGCTCTCGCACAAGGAACTGTGCGACTTCGGACTCACCGGCTGACGATATGTGTTTGCTTAAAAGCCCCGCATCACGCGGGGCTTTTTCTATCCAGCTTCACGAGGCGACAACACTCAGCTTGACCACTTCGCCGTCTTCGAAACCGCCGATGCCCGCTCCGAGCGAGAAGAGCCGCATGTCGTCGGACAGGCCAGCCTGCTCGATGCGTTTGCGTGCGGCGCCCTTTGCGAGCACCAGCGCGTCTCCATCGCGAAGCACCCCAACGCCCGTCGATGCCGCAGCCGCGTCGAGACTCAGGTCCGGCACCAGCGTTTCATCCTCGAGGACGAAGCGGTCTGTCTTGAATACAAGATGCAACCGCACCGTCTGGCCGTCGCTCTTACGCAAGGCAGTCACGAAGAGGTTCTCACGGTCGAGCCCAAAGCCGTCGGCCACGCGATAGCCCTTGAGCGCCGCGGCCGGCGCCTGCAACAGGCCGGAGCCCTCGAGCACGCCAACGAACGGCGCGCCAAGGCAGTCCTGCACGAACATGCCCCGCAGGAACTGAGTGGACTGCACCGAGACCGGCCACTGCTTCAAGATGGTGACAAGCAGGCGCGCACCCATTTGCGTCAGGTCGACCTCGAGCAACCCATTCGAATGCCCCGGAACCAGTCCGAATACCCGGTTGGCGGACTGCCAGAAGCCGGTGGCGCGACATGGAATGGAGCTTGACTCGCCGGACTCCAGCGCACGCGCCTCGATTTTCGTGCCAGGGTCGACAGTCAGCAGGACGCGCGCGAATGGCGTGCGCACGATGGCGGCCTGCCGGTGCAGCACCGCGTCCAGTTCCGCACTGCTCACGCCCGTCACCGTAGCCTTGGCGACTACGTCCCACAAAACCAGTTCTTTGCCGTTGCGCGCGATGACAAAGCCGTTGAAGGCAGCGAGCACCTTGTCGCCGGCGTGCCCCAGACGCTCCTGCTTTAGTGAACCCGAGAGCGACTGCCGGATTTTCAGGCGCGGCGCGGTCTGCGCAGCCACGGCGCTGGCGAACGCCGAGGGCGGCGCGCAACGTTCAGTCGTCGCGAAAGTCCGTTCATACCATTTTCGAAGCACGGCCGGGATGTCGGTGAGCGCGCGGGCAGCCGCGGGCACCTTCACCCGCGAATCGAAGACCGAGGCGAGCGCGCGCATGCGAGGCTCAAGTGCGCCGCGCGCAAAATCCGGATGCGTACCCTTGTACGGGTGGATGCCCGTCCAGAGCTGGAAGGTGACGATAGCCCATGCAAACCAGTCCGTGCCCGTGCTGAACGTGGTGTGCGAATAGTCCCGGATGGACGGCATGATGGCGGTGGCGGGAAACCCAGGTAACTGCCAGCTGTCGACGTCAATGGCCGTGGGCTGGACGCCGGAGAGCATCCAGTTCATCTCATTGGCGTCAACCATCAGTGCCTGTTTGCCGTGCGCCGCATCGGTGATGGCGCGCATGGCATCAACGACCTTGGCCGTTTCGGGCAGACCGAACTGGTTGGCATCGCGCCAGCTGTTGGTGAACGCCTTGCAAAGCGCCTCGCCCCGAATCTTTGGCAGCGCGAGCCCCACGAAGTCGCCCGACTTGTCGCGCAGGATGGTGGTCGGCGCAGCAATGCCCGGGTGCTGAAGCGTCTGGAGCGCGGCTACCTTGCGCTCCATGCCCGCCGCGATGGCTTTGGCCGGCTCCAGGTACACCTTGAACACCTCGTTGCCCACAGCATAGACGGCGCCCTCGCCACCGGTAGCAAGCAGGTCGTTCGGCGTGAGCAGGACGCTCGACTTCCGTCCCTCCGGAAAGACCGTAATGCGGTCAGCCATGGCTCTTCTCCTGTTCGCCAAGCCAGATTCCCGCGACCGCCAGGTCATCTGACGGCATCGTTCCGGCCTTTTGCCAGTCACGCACGATGCGGCCCACGCGTCGTTTCAGAAATTCCCCCTGGCTACCCTTGATGGCCGCCAGCTCGTGCGCGGCTTGAAAAAGACCCGGCCCCGTACCAAGGCCGTCGGTGGCTACCAGCAGCAGGTCGATATCGTCCCGGTCGGCATCGAGGTCGTGGACAATCACATCCTCATTGGCGTACTCGCCCACGCCTACGCGGGTCATCTGGCCATCGGCGTCGAACTCCTGCCATGTGAGGTTCGACTCGGCATTGGCGTACGTCGTGCGATATTGCTCGAGCAGAGCCGGGTGCAGATGGTAATTGAGATAGAAAGGCGCGTTACCGCCCACCAGACGGTTCCGCAGTTCAATCCGACCGTCCGTGTACCGGGTAACGACCGCGCCGTCACCGAACATGCATACGCGTAGCTTGCGGCCGACCGCCTGCACCGTAGTCAGTGTCGCCAACCCGTCAGACGGGGCGAGCCGGCGCAGCCACGGCTCGGCCTCGCGGCAAAGTGCCTCCCGCAGCGCGTCTGGGCACAGAAACTCATCCCCAGCCTGTGACAGAACCGTTTGCGCGGCCAGTGCCCAGATACGGGCGCCCAGGTCGGTGCGGCTGCCTGTCGAGCAACCATCCGCGATAACGGCGCCGGCGCGGCCGTCCTGATGCCAGGCGAGGCAATAGTCCTGACAGGGGGTGACGGCGTGATGGCTGCCCGTCACAACAGCGAAATCGGTATGCATAGGTGTAGGCGAAGGTGTTCTTGTCTGTGGAGACCAGTATAGCGTATCTTTGTTGCATTATGCAACAAAGTATAAATTCAAAAATCGGGAAAGGTTTAAAACCTACTCTCTTCACTAGGGAAGGTGCCCCGGCTGGGCGCCATTTTCGTTTGGAGCCTTCCCTAAAATGCAAACTCAAGTCATCGGTCTCGGCAAACGTTCGCTGGCAATTCAGACCCTCTCGACCGCGAAGGTCGCCCCGGTCCCCGCGCCGGTCAACCATGTCATCGTCATCGACGTGTCGGGCTCGATGTATTCCGACCTGCCGGAACTGCGCAAGCAGCTGAAGAACAAGCTGGTGACGCTCGTCCAGGAAAAGGACACGGTCAGCATCCTGTGGTTCTCGGGCCGTGGCCAATTCGGCGCGCTGGTCGAAGAACTGGAAATCCGCTCGGTGTCGGACCTGTCCAGCCTGCATGCGGCTATCGACCGCTTCCTGCGACCGCAGGGTCTGACGGGCTTCAAGGAGCCGCTGGAAGAAGTGCAGAAGGTCATCGGCCGCATCTCGAAGAACCGCAAGAACAGCCTCTTCAATTTGTTCTGGATGACTGATGGTTACGACAACCAGTGGTCGGACAAAGAGATTCTCGCTGTCTGCAAGGCCCTCGAGAAGATGCTCGACAACGCAGTCGTAGTTGAGTATGGATGGAATTGCAATAGGCCGCTGCTGACCAAGATGGCGGAGACGCTGGGCGGCACGCTCATTTTCAATGCACACCTGCAGGACTACCAGGCAACATTCGAGGCGGAAATCGGGCGCGGCGTCGGCGCGAAGAAGGTGCCGGTGCTGCTGACGAACGCGGTCGAAGGGGACTTCGTGTACGCCCTGGCCGGTGAGAACCTGCTGAGCTTCACGCCCGACGAAAACGGCGTGGTGCTGGTGCCGGAAGGGCTCGACTCCATCGCTTACTTTACGTCGGCAAAGGGCAAGCCGTTCAATCACAAGACGGACAAGCATCCGCTCGCATGGGCGGCCGTCGTGACGCTTTCGCAGCGTATGGACTCCAACGGCGTGTTCGAGGCCCTCGGTGCCTTGGGCGACGTCGCGCTCGTCGACTTCTTTAGCTCGTGCTTCAGCAAGGAAGACTATTCCCTGTTCCAGAAGCAGGCACTGCAGGTTGCGGCCGACCCCGCCCTGCGTTACTCGTCGGGCTACGACCCCAAGGCGGTGCCGAAAGAGGATGCGTACACGGTCCTCGAAATGCTGGGCGACCTGTCGTCGTCGGACAAGAACCTGTTCTATCCGATGCACGAGGCGTTCTCGTACGAGCGCATCGGCGCAGCAAGCGTGCAGAAGGAAGAGGGCGTGCGCTTCCGCTACGGCGACAAGAACAAGGGCTACGCCATCAACGGCATCGTGTGGAATGAGGACCGTCCGAACGTCTCGGTTCGCATTCGCGTGGAAGGTTTCGTGCCGCTGCCCGCCGACCGTCCGGCCGTGCTGCCGGAGGAAATCCCGACGTTCATCTACCGCAACTACACAGTGGTTCGCGACGGCATCGTGCACACGCGCCGCCTCCCGGTGTCGCTCGACGAAGCAACGTTCGCGAAGCTGCAGGCAAACGGTCTGCTGGCTGGCGAGACATGGGCAGACGGCAAGGTGTTCGTGCTCGAGTACCCGCGACTGCCGGTCATCAACCGCCGCATGGTCAGCGGCGTGACCGCGCAAGACACGTTCTCGAAGGTTCTCGAGCTCATGAAGCTCAAGGGCGCGCAGAAGGTGCTCAACGACTTTCGCGACCGGTTCATGCCGAAGGAGTCGAAGAAGTTCCTGCTGCTGTACGGCCAGGAAGCAACGGACTATTTGGCGACGCTTGGCATCACCGACTACAACGGCTTCAACCCGCAATCGGAGACGGTCAAATCGGGCGACTTCTACCTCGCGAAGGAGCTGAAGATTGCTGCGAAGGGCCTGTCGTCACTGCCGAAGGTTGCGGACGTCGAAGCTGCCGTCACGGCCGGCAAGAAGCTGAAAGTGTCCGAATTCGTCATGTTGGATGCCGTGAAGAAGGTCCAGACCTTCCTCGCCTCCGACACCTACAAGGACGCAGCGGACCAGAAGGCGCTGTTCGGCTCGTGGATTGAGGCCGAAGCAAAGGCCGTCGTCGTCAAGACCCGCCAGCTGATGCACGAACTTGCGCAGAACAAGTTCGCAGTGGTGGTCGGACACGTCTGGTTCACCGACATGCCGTCGCTCGACGACAACTCGCTAGAGGTCGACCTGCCGGGCTTCGGCAAGGTTGCAGTGACCGCGACGCTGAAAGACGTGCAAGTCGAAAAGTAAGGGTCCGCGAAGTCTGTCGGCAAAAGCCCCGCGTCAGGCGGGGCTTTTGCTATCCGAGGACGCCCACCGCGCTCCTGGCGGCCGGGTGCCCGGTCTACCGCACTAGCCATCGCGCGGCAGTTTTGTCTATCCCTCTAGACAATGTGTCGTTGCGTTTTTTCTGTTCTCCGATAACATTCCCCGAACAAAAGCAGACGATACGGGGAACTCGATGGAGCAGGCAGAAGAAAACGACCCGGTAGAACGGTTGTTTCAGCGCACGCGCCGAAGCCTTGGGGACAACGTCTCCAGAGCCAAATCGGTCGCCGGGGGTGAGCAGGATGACGGCACCCCAAGAAAGATAAAGCAGGAAGCCCTCGCGGACCAGGCGGGGATATCGCGCGCCACGCTCAACAACATTCTCGGGGCTCGCAGTTCAAAGGGCGAACACCTGACAGTCAACCCGAAGCTTCGCGATATCTGTGGGCTCGCTCAGGCCTTGGGGGTCCCGCCTGCGTTTCTGCTCATGCGTCCGGAGGACTGGAGGCGGCTTGCCCAGGCGACTATCGAGCTGCGTAACGCGCCAGACGAAGGGATGAACAAGCTCAAGAAGCTCGCGAGCCCGGCGCAGGCCAACAGCGACACGCCGGCCCATCGTGCCCAGGCCGGACTCGGCATTGCGCGGCTTCTCAAGGTCGACGCGGGAAAGCCCGTGCAAACAGGAGCGCCAGGGGAGGCCCCGAACCGCTTCGCGGAGGAAACCGCTGCCCGGCAGGCACGTATCACCCGCGGCATACTTGCCGCCACCTCGATTCCCCCGCTTGAAGACCACAGAGGCACAGACGGCTACGTCATGTTGCTCGCCCTGTGCGCCATGATGGGCGGACTGAACATTGCAGAATGAGCCTCGACACTCAGGGGAATAACTAAAATGGGTTTCATGGAAAACCAGACCGACCTTAACGACCTGCTTGATGAAGCGGAAGCAGCAGACCTTGGTGTGCTTGTCGATTACATCACCGATAACGGTGCGGGCCGCTTCTCCTTGAAGGATGACGTCTGCGCACGTCTGTCGAGATGCAGGCACAACGACAAGTACACGAAGAGTGACCGCAAGCTCATTGCGACCGAGATTCGGCTTTTCGGCGGCAACACGCTTGTGAACCTTTTTCGAAAGGAGGGCATTCCCTATCGGGAACTGCTGGAGGACGTCGCGGCACATCTCAAGGTGCAGTTTCGGAAGCACGATGCGATAGCAGCTATCGAACTCGGCGTGTTGGAGACAATCTTTTCCCACGCGTGGGAAAAGATGACGGAGGCCGAGCGTAAGGACTTGCTCGAGCATCTGCGCATGGGTCATGCAACGGGCACCGGACCTGCTGCCACAGCAGGGGCACTTCTCGGCATTCAGGCCAGTGGACTCGCCGCTTACCAGCTCTCGGCCGTTGTCGCCAATTCGGTGGCGAGGACGCTCATTGGTCGGGGCATACCCCTCGCAGCCAATGCCGCTATGGCACGCACATTCGGCGCGTTGCTTGGCCCGATTGGGTGGGTCGTGACAGGCCTTTGGTCCATCGCCGACCTCGCGAGCCCCGCCTATCGGGTCACCGTTCCTTGCGTCATCCAGATTGCGTACATCCGCCAGAAGACGCTGTCCCGCTTCTGCCCATCGTGCCAGGCGCCCAACCGTACCGACGCGAAGTTCTGTGGGCAATGTGGTTCGCCATTGACACCAAAAAGGTAAGGAGCCGGGCGCCGCTCGCAAGCGGCTAAACCGAGGGACTAGACATGCGCGCATTCCAATTCCCGCGCGCGCATGCTCTTTCCGACTGTCACCTTCACGTTGTTCTTCATCGTGTTCCTCGCGCTCTGGCGCTTGTTCGGACACACGCCGTCGGCGCGAGAACGGCTTCTCGCCGTCGCTACGGTCGTCTTCTATGGCAGCGTCAGTGGGGCGATGCTGGCCTACCTCGCCGCCTGGTCCATCTTGTTGTGGTGGGGCGGAAGAAGCGGTTCTTCCGAAGTCGAGGCGAGTGGTGGCGCACGTCGACGAGTTGCTTTCGTGGCGGCCGGTGCGGGCATCCTGCAACTCGTGTTCTGGAAGAGCTTCGAGCTTTTCGACAAGCCTGACCTGCCTGCGCCGCTGAATCACTGGGTCGTCCCGCTTGGCGTCTCGTTCTTCACCTTCCAGGGCCTGACCTATCTCTTCCAGCGCACGCGAGGGGAGCTCGACGAACCGTGGGGCGTCACCCGGCTTTTCGCCTTCTGCGGCTTCTTTCCGACGCTGCTCTCGGGCCCAATCGTTCGCGCGCGGGACTGGCTGACGAATCTCACGCAACCCGCTGATATCAATGTCAATCGCGCGTTGGCGATGCTCGTGCTTGGCCTCGCGTACAAGCTCGTCTTCTCGACGCTGCTGGGTAGCTTCACAAATTCGCTCTATAGCGAGCCCGCTGAACAGGCGGCAACGGGCGCATTCCTCGGGCTGTACGCCTATTCACTGCAGCTCTACTGCGACTTCTGCGGCTACTCGCTGATGGCGGGCGCGATTGCCCACCTCCTCGGCTTTCGCGTACCCGAGAACTTTGACAGGCCGTATGCCTCGACGAGTGTCGCAGAGTTCTGGCGCCATTGGCACATCAGCTTCTCCAGCTGGCTCAAGGACTATGTGTACATCGCAGCCCTGGGCGGCAACCGGAAGGGCAAGGTGCGGCAGGTACTGAACGTCGTCACGACGTTCCTGCTGTGCGGCGCATGGCATGGGTTTGCACTTCACTACCTCATCTGGGGCGCATGGCAGGCTCTGAGCGTCGCCTGGTCATCGGTCGTGCGCGTGAAGATGCCGGCTTGGGTTGCGCGCATCGTAGCGGGCCACGTCATCGCCCTTGGCTGGGTCTGGTTTCGGGCGTCAAGTGCATCTGACGCACTCGACTATTTCGACGCGCTCTTTACGGGCGGCTGGACGTGGGACCCGGAGTACGTCCTTGTCATCGCATGGCTCGTTGGTGCCGCACTTCTGCACGTCTTCGAAAAACAGGTTCTTTCGGGATTGGAGCAGGGCGGGGCGCGCATGCGTTTTGCCGTTCCGCAGGCCGCCTACTGGGCGTTTCTAATCGTCGTCACCCTTCTGGCAAGTCCGCCGGGCCTGCCGCCCTTCATCTATGCGAGTTACTGAATGATGTTGCTTCGCCTGTCGCTGATTGCTGTCCTCGTTGCCTGGTATCAACTGCCTGTCCTGCTCGAGCGCTCTGCCGAAATTCCCGACACGCGCATCAGCGAGCCCTTGCATGCTGAACTGAAGCTTGTTACAGCCGCTATTGGCCAGCCTGTCGTCGCGCTGCGCGATAGCGCCGAGCACTGGAAAGCGGACAGGGAAGCCGCCATTCTCAATGCCGCCTGGGGTGCGCACGAAGCGCCGCTCTCGCCCCTTGCAGCGGCTACGGCTGCGCCTGTGGCAGTTCAGGCTGATGCACCTGTCGCACAGGCCGCAGCGAACCTCCCGGCACCAGCCACGGCAGTCTCCGTTCGACCGTCTGCCATGCCTGATAGCGGCGGCAGCGCGATGCCGCTGGTGCCGGCATCGACGGCCGCGCCGCAAGATGCTTCGGCCCCCACTGCGAACGCGGGCCCGGCTTCTTCCGTGAAACCCGGCATACCCAGAGTGTTTGCGCAGCCCAAGACCGTCGTCCTCATGGGCGACTCGGTGATGGGCGAGATTTTTTTCTCCTTCAAGCGTTGGTCCGCGCGCAACACGGCATGGAAGGTCATCGACGGGCACAAGGATTCGTCCGGCCTTTGCAACACCGAGTACTACGACTGGCCGAAAGTGGCTGCCCAGCTCATCGCGGACTACAAGCCGCAAATAGTCGTGCTCGCACTCGGGCCGAACGACGCACAGGACATCGTGCTCGAGCATCACTGGATTCACTTCGGCACGGACGCGTGGAAAGCCGAATATGCCGCGCGCACCCGGCACATTCTCGAGGTCGCAAGCAGCCAGGGCGCGCAAGTGTACTGGCCCGTGCTGCCCGTGATGCGAGAGCCTGCGTTCGAGAAGAAGATGGCAGTCATTCGCGAGGTGCAGGCGGAGGTGCTGGCCACGATGCCGCAGGCGAAGGTCGTCGACACGAGCGCATCCTTCCGGGACGCCAATGGCCGATACGAGCAGAAGGGCGAAGCGCGGGGCCGCGTACGGGAGTTTCGAGCAAAGGACGGCATTCACCTCGCACCTGCAGGGGCCGACATCGTGGTCGAGGGCATCGCCGGCGCCATCAGTCCTGTTGTTGCTGCGCCGGCAAAATAGGCGCTCTCAAAAGAAAAGCTGCCTGATAGTCAGGCAGCTTGGGGAATCAGGGCTCCTCGAACAGATGAGCCCTTAGCGTCAGACGGAGCGCAGTCCGACTGGCGAGGTCTCTTTCAGACGCTCGTTGATTTCCTTGTCGCGACGCTGGACGGAAGCGCGAACGGCGTCCGTCAGAGCATCTTTGGATGGAAAGCCCGAGTTCCCGGAGCGCGGCGCTCTGGCGTCGTTTTCAATCCAGGCCTGCCAGAGCGTACCTTTGCCCGTGACGATGTAGCCACGAATGTCGAGCCAAGCTTCCTGCGAGGGCTTGTTCAGATACGACAGGACGGCCTTCTTGTGCTTGTCGCTGACCGGCCCCATCATCGTGAAGCATCCCTTGAAGACGCCTTGCTCGCTCGCCAGTGCGCGGTCCATCGCGGCGCGTTCGTCCTTCCAGTAATGGTGCGACCCGATAGCTGACTTTCGCTCGAGCTTGACCCGTTCCTGGTCAGACAGCGGCCGAAAATGAGCGTACCACTCGTTGCGGACCAACGCCTCGGCCACGGCCTGAGCGCAATCCTCGAGTGAAGACCTGAAGATGGTGCCGACGCCATAGCCGCCGCCGGAGCAGAACAGCTTGTCAGTGTCGACGCCGGCCTCCCTCAGTGCGTTGCGCACACCGTTCGGACCGTACGTCTGGTCGAGCTCCTTGTAACGAGGCGCCTCCCACGAACGTTCCGCGTTTTTGCCTTCCACGACGACGCCATTTGGTCGGAACTCGTACAAGAAGTACCGGGTGCACGGCTTGTCTGAACCGTCCACGAAACCCTCGGAGCGTGCAACCTCGAATTTCCGCCCTGTCTCGGGGTTGGTGTACCGATATTCGCGTTCGTCCTCATCGTCGTCAGGTTGCGGCAGAACCGGCACGAAAGCCGCCAGGATAGTCGCTGCCAGTGCCTTCACGCCTTCGGCGTCGAGATTGCAAAATTGGTGTTCCATAAGATTGTCCTGCGCGATTGCTCGCGTCACGTTGTCGTTGCCCATTCCTGGTCTAGCGAGCCAGGGTGCACCGGCACGACACGGAGAAAGCGGTATTTTCGCACGTTCGGGCTGGGGCGCCGTCGGCAAGAAAAACGCCCCTCGAGGAGGGGCGTCCAATCAGACCTTGGCGTCAGGCTCAAACAGCTGCCGTCGGTTCCGCGAAGAGAGGACCTGCTTCTTCGTATTCAACAAAGGGCGGATACTCCCAGTCGAAACCGTTGGCGTCGAACGTCGCGGGAATCTCGTACGACCAGCCCTCGAGATGACCGCCGAACGATATCCAGTGTTGTGTCACCAGCACGTCGCGCGTAGCCCCGCTAAACTGGGATTCTCGCTTCGAGATGTTCACCGTGACGCCCAATCGGGCCGACACCCACGCGGCAATCACCTTCGGATTCGCCTTGCATCGCTGCGAGGGGACATGCTCCTCGATGAACTGCGTTGCCAGCACTTTCGCCTTCTCAAGCGTTTCCTTGCAGAACCGGTCTTCCAGTTCCTTCAGGGGCAAGCGGACCTTGTTCGCGTACGCGAGCAGACGCTCTGCCATAGCCGGCGTAAATGCGCCCCAGAAGCCACCCATGCGCACCAGGGCAAACAACTTCCCGGTGTACGCGTCGTCAGCACCCTGCCGGACCGGGCTACCGAGAATGACCAGCTGCTCGCCAGCGACTTCCATCGTGGCGGCCGGCAGCGTCGGCAGGTCCGCAGCGGTCAGGATTTCGTTGCGTGCAACTACAGCCTTGACCGCAGCAGCTAGCGCCGATTGCCGCGCGTTGTAGCCTTCCGACTGTTCGAACGCGCCCCAGTTCAGCGCGAAGAGTTCTGCCGGGCTGTGCGTGCGAGGCGTACTGTCGACCAGCAGCGGGATGCGCTTGAAGAAGGTACGGTGGTGTCCCACGAGCATTTCATAACCCTTGGGAGGACGCAGCAGGCTCACGCTCGGCGCTTCGAGGGAGACCCGAAGCTCCTCACCCGTGGGGAGGCGTGTAAACCACGAAGCACGGCTTTTGCCCGCATCCTGCCACACCGGATAGCAGATGTCGCCATCAGCTGCAAACTGCTCGAGCTTGTTCGGCTGCGGTTCGCCCCAGTTGTCGCCGCGGATTTCAACCGCGAGCGGGGGAAGGGCGGTGATGGCATTGAAAACGTCGCCTTTAAGCACGAGGCACCAGTCACCGGAGCTGCGGTACACGTTCTCGATATCCAGGCCGTCAGGCAGCCGTTCAAGCAGGGCTATTTCAGCCTGGTGCGAGTCGATGTGCTTCTGGCGTACCGCAATCTGGGAATTCTTGTCGCTCATGTGTGTTCTCTCTTCACGAAATTGTCCTTCTGCGTCTAGTTACGTGCGAGAGCACGGCTAAAGTCGGCTCGATACACCTGCTTCCAGATTATCCATCGAGACCCACACCATGAATCTCTGTGCCTGCACCGGTCCGATGCGCGGTGACCCGATGTGTCCCTGCCGCATGAAGGCTGCCGGCCTCACACCAACCGGCCCGACGCCGGAAGAGGAGGCGAAATTGCGCGAAGTCCTCACGGGCGTCTTCGCGCCACCTGTGGCCAACGCTTCGACGCAGAATGAGGAGGCCTCTGTCTAATCGGTAACGCCTAGAGCTAGCGCGCAGCCGCGCGAGCGCGATGTGGCGTCGTTGGCTCGCACCGTCGCGTCGCCTCTCACAGGCAAACCGGGCGGCTACGGACACCCTCGCGCACGAAGCCGAATGCCGCCACGCACCCGAGCAGCCAGCCCGCCGCGATATCAATGGTCAGGTGCTGCCGCGTAGCAATCGCGGACCAGCAAATCGACAGAGCCCACAACCAGGCGAACACGCTCGCCCACGCGCTACGTCGCAAGGTGAGCGCAGCAGCACTCACCGCGGATAGAGCGGCGTGCAGCGAAGGCAGACAGTTCGCAGGCGTATCGGCCCAGCGGACGAGCGCTAACGCCAGCGACCCAGAATCCGGGGCAGGAGGCTGTACCAGCGTCGTCGGCCAAACAATGAACACCATCAGCGCGACGAACGCACAGGCCGCAAACGCGCGGGTCAACGCAACCCGTCGTTCTTCGGGCACGGCCCAAAAGGCGACCGCCTGAAGCACGAAGAAGGACAGGTAGACCCATACGGCCGCCGGATGATATCCAATCAGCCGGTCAAGAGCGAGTTCTGGGAGCACGTGGGCAGCACCGCGGGCCATACTTCCCAGTGAATAGAGGACGGCGGTCGTGCCGACGCCCGCGAGCCACGCCTGCCACCATAGTAGCCTGGAGTCGCGCGAAGCAAGCGCAGCGCGGGGCTGGAAAAGCCATGACAGGCCCGACATCCTGCGCACCGTCATTCGCGCCATTTGCGAACAATCCGGCGACGCTTGGCCGTGAAATCAACGGGCGGCGCGCCCTTCTCTACCTTCCAGGTGAGCGACTCGATGGCCACGCCTTGTTGCGCGAAGAACTGCCAGAGTGCGTTCCTCACCCTTGCGACGGCCCCCCGCCCGATGTCTGCGACAAACTCCAGCGCATTGCGGCCGGTCTGCGTCAGCCGGTAGTCCGCCTGGAGCGGCAGGTTCTGCAGCAGCACGCGCGAGATTGCATCCGCGAACACTTCGACCTGCGTGCCATTCTTGCCCGGCAGGCGCAGCATGTCATCGCAGCGGCCCTCGATGGCTTCAATGACCCGTGCCGCAGAGCCACAGGTGCATCGTTCATGGGAGGCTACCAGCACGTCGTTGAGGCGATAGCGCACCACGGGCTGGGTGTGCCGCGTAAAGTCCGTCACGATGGGCACGAAGCGGCGCTGCTCGGCATCGAGCCACTCCGGCTCGACATGGATGAACTCTTCATTCAGGTGCAGGCGCCCGTGGACACACGTGATGCCAAGAAAGCCTTCAGTGGCCTGATACACCTCGCCCAACACGTTGCCGAACGCTGCGGTGACAAGCCGGCGGTCCTGCGGCTCCAGCACTTCCGCGGCTGAGAGGATGCGGCGTGGCGCGATGTCGAGCCTACCCGCCTGCTTCTCGAGCGCGAGCCGGCGCAGCACCTGCGCGGGCGCCACCAGCGTGGTCGGCTGGTAACTGCGCAACCGCTCGAAGTGGCTCGTCATGGGCGCGAGCAGGTCGAAAAACTCGAACTTCAGGAACGGCGTGCGGACCGCGGTGTACAGGTTGCTGTTCGCGCGCAGGAACAACGCGGCACGCTCGCCCGCAAACAACCCTCGAGGGAGCGCCTTCGCCAGCATGATGCCCGCCCAGCGATTCTTCTCGCGGGGGCTGACAACAAACACACCTCGTGAGCCGGATGTGCCGGACGACAGGCCCACGGTAAAGCCATTGACTGTTGGTGTGAAAGAACGCGTTTTTTCCGCTTCAAACGCCACCTTGAGTACGTCGTCGAGCTTCAGCCGCGCGGTGTTCATCGTGTCGAAGTGCTGCATCATGACGCGCTTGTCCATGAGCGGCCATGCCGCCAGGGGCTTGTCGCGATACTCGCGGAAGTACGGGCTCGAGGCGCACAGCCGGGCCTTCATTGCGTCGAGCTGTTTGCTCTGATGGCGTTCAAGCTCCGCGCGATTCGTGAAGCGCAGCTTGCGGGCCAGCAGGTAGGCCGAGACGATGTCAAAAATCTTGTGCATGCAATGTCGTGAGCGACCGTCGCCGCTCAACTCTCGTGGGTCAGGTGAATGCGAACGTGTCCATTTCTATGAAGCTCGTGCAGCTTGCGCAGCGTCTGGTAGTAAGCGCTCCGGCTCTTCTGGATGAGAAACGACAGCTCCGAGGGGCCGCGCAGGTCGCGGTAGCTCTCCGGCATCCATGCCGCGTCGGACGCCAGTAGTTGCCAGCCGTCTTCCGTATGCACGAACGCGCCCATGTGTCCGTCGGCATGGCCGGGCAGGGGAACCACCAGCACCTCACCGGTTCCGAGAACATCAAAGGCCGAGTCGAAAGGAGCCAGTTCCGAGGGCAGCGCGTCACGCAGGGTGGCGCTCTCGAAGAAGCGAATCCGCGATTCAATGTCTTCAGGGATAAGCCCCGGGAGAAAGCCGCGTCGAAGCGCGCCTACGCCGCGCCGGTCTTTCACGCAGGCCCAGCCTTCCCCCGAGCACCAGACCGGCACGCCGGGAAAATCCTTCAGGCCCGCCAGATGGTCCGCGTGGAAGTGCGACAGAAGCACCCCGCGGATGTCGCCAGGCGATATACCACGCGCCGCCAGCTGCGGGCTAAGGGCATCCGCGCAGTTGAAGTGAACCGGCGTAACCCGTGCGTAAAGCCGGTAGACGCCATGCGCCGTTGCATCCTCGAAGTGCTCGGCGTACCCCGTATCCCACAGGAACGCACCGCGTGACGTTTCGAGCAGGTAGCAGCGCGCCGGAAAGACGTGCGTATGAAGCCCGGCACCCTTGAGCGCCATGCAGGCAGGGTGGGTGCAGAAGCCGACCTGGAGGACGCTGAGCTTAATCACGGCTGCGCATCCACGTGGCTGTGCGACTGATGCCTTCTGCCATGCGCACTACCGGCTGGTATCCGAGCAGGGTCTGCGCGCGGGTGGTGTCGAGCGTCATGTCAAATGCCAGCGCGCCAACACTGTAGCGCGTCAGAAGCGGCTCCTTTCCGGTGACCCAGGCGACACCCTCCAGTGCGCGCGCCGCCGTGTCGAGCACGAAGTACGGCACGTTCCTGACTGAAAACGGACGCCCGAGCTGCCTCGCGAAGAGCCCCTCCAGCACATCAGCGACCGTTGTCGGTTCGTGATTGGTGATGTTGAAAGCGGTTCCGCTCTCAAAACCCTGACCAATCGTCGCGAGCCACATCGCGTGCACCACGTTCTCTGCGTAGGTGAGGTCGACCAGGGCCCGCCCGCCGTTCGGCAGCGGCACGCGCCCGCCACGCTCAGAAAGGACGCGCTCTATGCGAGGAACGAGGGCCTGGTCGTAGCGACCGAAAATGCCCCGTGGACGCAGGATGGCAACCTTCATGTCCGGGTGGTCATACGACACAATCCGCGCCGACGTTTCCGCCATGGCTTTGGTCTTTGCGTACGTGTTGACGTACTTACGCGGCTGGTACGTCTCCGAGACACCACGGTGATGCTGGTAGTCGAAGTAGAGGGAGGGCGTCGATACATGGACGAAGCGGGACACCCCGGCGCGGCCGGCAACACGCGCCAGCGTGCGCGTCGCCACGACGTTCGCCTTGTAGAAGTCCTGCGGTGCGCCCCAGGGAGACGACAGCGCCGCGCAATGCCATACCGCATCCACCTGCTGCACGAGCGCGATAGGCTCGTCCGACGTCAGGTCAAAGGGGACGAATTGCGCGCCCTGCGCGGCCAGTTCCACACCAATAGCTGCGTTGCGGCCGGTGGCCAGCACCTCGTGCCCGGCAGCCAGAAGGAAGTCGACGGCGTTTCGTCCAAGGCCGCCCGTCGCGCCTGTCACGAGAATCTTCATACCGTCAGCAGCATCCCGCCAATCGTGAGGCCCGCAGCGGTGCCGAGCAGCATGACATTCGCACCTGGCGTCGCCAGGCCGCGCTCATAGGCTTCGTGCAAGGCCGTCGGCACCGACGCGCCGACCTGATTGCCGTGCGTCGGGTAAATGTTGATGACGCGTGCCTCAGGAACACCCATCTTCTTGAGGATGTGCTGCATGCCCAGGTGGCTTGCCTGGTGAGGCACCAGCACATCCACGTCCTTCATCGACAGTCCCGCCGGCGAGAGCATCCGCCCCAGAAAGTCCGGCATGACCTTCGCGGCGAGCTTGAACACGCCTTTGCCGTTCATGCGAAAGAGGAAGTCGTCGTAGACAATGCCCGAGCGCGGATTGCGCCGCGTACCGCCTGCGCGGACCTCGCACAGTTCCTTGCCTTCGGGATAGGTCTCGAAGCGCTGCGCGCGAATGCCCGACGCGCCAGTGCCCTTTTCTACGATGGCCGCGGCCGCGCCGTCGCCAAAGATGAGTGAAGCTTCCGGCTCGCGCCAGTCCACGCCGCGCGAGGGCAGGTCAGCCGAGACAATGGCGATGCGTCGGTACACACCCGCGTTCAGGAATGCCGCAGCTGTGCTCAAGGCCGCCATGAAGCTCAGGCAGCTTGCGTTCACATCCATGCCCGGCGTACCCGCCGAGAAGCCCGCAGCCTGCAGGACACGGCTGGCCGTGTTCGGCAGCGCCTGTTCCTGGACACCGCACGCCGCGATGAGGAGGTCGGCATCTCCGTTTCGCAGGCCCGCCCGGGAAAACGCGTCTTTCAGCGCTGCGGCAGCCAGGTCCGACTGATTGACACTGTTGTCGGCGAGGCGCCGGTGCACGATTCCCGATTTGCCTTCAACGAACCCGGGCTTCGTGCCCAACTGACCGTCAAGTTCGCGGGAGGTGACGATTTGGCCGGGCAGGGCTTTGCCCGTGGCAAGGATGCGCATATTAAGCATTGTCGAACTCAGGAAAGTGGCGTCCGACGTGTAGTGACCTACGTTTATACATCGCCAGTTTAGGTGAGCAGCTAAAACGTGCCGGCCGCAGTCCTCCCTGCGTCCCTACACCGTTCAGGCGCTCGCTGTCGCCCTCCGCCTGCACCCTCACGGGGACGGTGAATTGAGCAGCGAATCCAGGAAATACCAACCTGAGTGCCCCGTGCTAACGCGCGTGGCGCCCTTCGGTAACCGCAGGCAATCGACACGAATTGAACGTGATGTGGCGCTACGCGCTTTTCACACAAAGGAACACTCATGTTGCACATCTTCAATGCTCGCAACGCAAAGGCCACGGCTCGCGCCCTCGAACGCTTTATGGCGCGCCTCGGCTTCGATTTGAAACACGGTCAGGCGCTGGATGCCCTGGCGGTCATGGCAGGTGAGGGGAACTGGTCGGCGCTCGCCAACGGTCAGCTCTCAGAGGCCGCAATGAACCGGCAGCTCATGGACATCGAGCTCAAGCACATCGAGGAGAACCGGGACAGCGGGTACGGGCCGGAATGTGCCCTGATTGCTCACACGGGCTTCGAGCTGCGCTATAGCGCCAACGTCGACGAAGACCTGACGTATGTGCGGGTTTGCGACCCGCTCGGCCGTGAGGTGGGTTACTGGGTTGACGACGAGTGGAAGGAAGACCCGCGGATTGTAATGGGTGCCATTCTTGGTGCCTTGACCCGAGGCCAAGCCGTCAGCATCGAGAACGGCCGGCACGTGAGCACCCCGGCAAAAATCGAGGCGCGCGAGGCTAAAACGCCAACTGTGCTCGACCTGCCTTTCGACCACATCTCGACCGTCATCATCGATGCGATACCTCACTTCCTGCGCTATTGCGACTCGGACGGCGTTGATGCGCTCCTCGGCGACTTGCCTGAGGAGCAACAGAACGGCGAAGGCAACCAGAACTGGCGCACGGTTATGGAGCTCGGCACCGAGGACGATGGCTTCATCAAGGAGTACGACCTCGACGTAGGCCATCTTAGAAGCATGCGCTGGGACCCGGACCAGAAACTGTTCGTCGACCCGGACGGCTCGACCTTCAAGTTCTTTGTGGCCGAGGCCTTCGGTGAATGAAGGCCGCCCTCATGCCCTAAAGTGATTCGAGCTCTCCCAACACGGGAGAGCTTTTTCTTCGCCTTGAGAGCGCTGCCCGAGTTCGAGCGTGAAGGACGCCCCGCAAAATAAATACGGCTCGAGCTCCGCCCGCTCCGGATTCATCTAAAACACACGCTTTTCTTTTATCACGTCACGGCGCATACTCCTGGCTCTCCGACTCATAGACGCCCATCGTGCCTAAACCGATACCGTCCAAGTATCAACAAGCCGTTGCTAGCGCCTTGACCGCTGGTGCGAGCGCCTTCATCCCCGACAAGGAGCTGAGGCTCGCAGACCTCGACAGACGGTCACCGCTGCCCGGCATTCAGTTGACGCAGGACCCTCTGAGTGTTCTTTGGATTGTTGACAACATGGTCTGGCGCGCCAAAGGCATGACTCTTGGTTATGTCCAGCGCGTGACTTATGACCCGGCGGTGCAGACCGTAACTGTCGGCCACTTTGCTGTCGAGAAGGAGCTGGAACGCTGCGGGTTGGGCAAAGCGCTCGTCGAGGCGTACGCGCGACTGCTTTCTCGGCGCTTGTGCCCACAGAAGATGATATTTGCGGAAGAGAAGTTCCGGAACCCTGGGTACGGCGCGCTTCTCGCTAAGCTCAACGCTGCGGTTATCTCTCCACCGGGCACGCCGACGGTTTGGGAATGGACGGTGCCGCAGACCTCGACAGGATGGACTTCTCAAGAGCAAGCCGCCTTCGACCGGGAGTTTCTCGCCGACTGGAGGGATGCGCATCAAGACAGTCCCGAGCACACAGGCACGAAGCAGGGTGACTCGTTCTGGTCAAAGCTGACTGCCGGACTCAGTCTAAAACGGGGATAGGCTGGTCGATTTGCGACCGCCTGTTTGAGTTTCCTGGGCTGCCCCGGCCCGCCACGGCCTCGTTCGATTCACGCCCGCAAGGGAGATAGCACAGTATGAGTCTGACGCGGCATGTTCCCGGCTCGCCCTATACGACTCGCAGGAGGCCATATTGAGAGTCAACTTTCGGGGAACGACAAATGAATACTGACGACGCACGAGAAGGCTGTCGCGAGGGCGTTGAGCCTGATACATCCATCAGGGTTGGGCACCGGGTGCGGTCGTATGACTTCGACGTCTCAGACAACTGTTACGCGGAGGGGCTAGTGGAGGAAATCACTGCGCCGTGGGAGGGTTGTGCGCGCTACAAGATACGCGTTGAGAAGCTGGTTTTCGACGGGCAGCCTAGCGCGCAACATCCCGAGTATGTCTACCCACCGGTCAACGGCACGCCCACGTCTTTTGACCGCGTGACCAACGGCGTTTCACGCATCGGCTAAAGAGCACTTCTTCGCCCTGGGACCGTCTGCTCCCAGGGCTTTTCCTTTGCCCAAGCAACAAAAGCCTGCGAACCGGTTGGGTTACAGGCTATGAAATCAGGGGAGCAGCTTTGGCGGGTATCGCTTTAACGGGCGGTCAGCATAGCCAACAGCCTGTCACTCTCGGCTTTCGAGGTCGCCTGTGTTTGATAGCAGCGTTTCAAGGTCATCGAGAATCGAGAGGTGGTGCTGGCTGGCCAGATGGTCGGAGCCGCCTGGCATATTCGCGAGCCCTCAGAACCCCGCTTTAGACGCAACCAAAACTTTTTGCGAAATTTTCTAAAATTCGCTTGCGCATATAAAACTCTCACTCTATAATTCGCACATCAATAACTTTCTGTACCGACCTGCAATCATGAACGCCATCACCAACATCGCCGCTGCTTCTATCCGGGCTGACCGGACGGACGACCGCGCTCGCGATGAGCGTGATGAACGTGCTGAACGACGCGACGAGCGTTCGTAAGCAGGTCACTGGTCGTCTCCGCCAGTGCTGCTGGCGGCCCCTACAGACGGCTAGAGTCCTTTCCCGACCCAAACCCAAGCTGTATCTGTCTGCCAGCCGAGCCCGAAGGGGCGTGGTGACAAGGCTTCTGCTGTGCTGCTCGCAGCGATGTTCGTGGCTCAACCGACGTACGCGTAGCTCGAAACAGGCTTGAAGACAGGCCGTTGGAATCAGCTCGCCTCGCGCCCGGATTGCGCTCCCGACAATCAGCTCGCGGTATTTCGCTGAAGCTAAAGTAAATCGACGTTTTAAAGCAAAATCGGATTTTAAGGTCCGAGGGAATAAATCGCTCTTTAAAAACTGAAGGTAATACGCTCTCGTAGTTTAATTGGCCAGAATACTGGATTCTCAATCCGGAGACGCTTGGGTTCAAATCCCGCCGAGAGCGCCAATGAAGAATTGTTTTTTAGCTGTAACAATGTTGCTTGCGTCTGCTAGTGGTTAGGCGACTGGACCTTCAATCCGGGGACGCGGGTTCGAATCCCGTCGCAAGCTCCAGATTTGACGTGCTGGGTGGGGAAAAGTCTACTACTACTACAGGCACGGATGTAACTGTGAACCGTTCGACTTCAGGGAGGTCAGCTCCCTTTCCCGCAGCGTAGGCGGCCTCGATACCCGTACGGTTCCCCCGAACAAGCACGCCTGATATCGCTGAAAGCGGTCAGGGTGCACTGCAGGATACACGTCCATAGCTCAACTGGATAGAGCACCGGACTACGAATCCGCAGGTTGCAGATTCGAATTCTGCTGGGCGTACCACGCTTCAACGCCAAAGTGGGTCAAAGGTTGACCAACGGACTGTCTATCCGTTTTATGCGAGTTCGAGTCTCGTCGTTGGCGCCAAATTTTGAGAGAAGAGAAGTACAGCACGTCATTAGCTCAGTGGACAGAGCGCCGGTTTGCGAAGCCGGAGGTCGGTTGGGTTCGACTCCCCCATGACGTACCAATATCTAGTCCTAACTATACGCCCATAGCTCAGTGGATAAGAGCGTTGGTCTCCGAAACCAAAGGTCAGGGGTTCGAATCCCCTTGCGGCGTACCAGACAACAAAGAAGGCGCCAGGGCCTTCGCCAGCTGGGCTGGTTGTCATGTGAAGAGCGGTTTGAGTCCACCACCGATGGAGTTCGATTCTCCCGCGTGCATGGTGCAAATCTTGACCTTTCCCAGAGAGCTTTGCAGGCTCGTAGCGCAGCGGTTAGCGCACCGGCCTGTCACGCCGGGGGTCGCCGGTTCGAATCCGGTCGGGCCTGCAAAGCTTTCAAGGGACCCGTCGTCTAACGGTAGGACAGCTGCCTTTCGAGCAGCTTATGGGGGTTCGATTCCCCTCGGGTCTTCCACTTTCTTAGATTTATGCGACCGTAGCTCAAGGGACAAGAGCTTCTCGTTTCGACCGAGAGAGATGCAGGTTCGACTCCTGTCGGTTGCTCCAGTTAGCGTCTAAAGCCCGCTGGCTACACAGTAGTTGTTCATTGCTTAACGTAATGAGCTGTAGATGTCTCACCATCGCGCGCCAAACGTAATTTCAGACTTCAAAACTATTGCATGGCTCGCTGGGTATCTGGAGGGCGAAGGGTCGTTTCTTCGAGGCGCCACCGGAATCGCAGTGAGCGTACAGACAACTGACTTTGATATCGCGCAACGGGTTGCCATCCTCTTGAACGCCACTGTCTACCGACGTCGAGAAAGGAGTCGCACCACAAACAGGCCTATGCCATTCGAGTAACTGGCGCTCGCGCCGAGTACTGTATGCGGCTACTGCGGCCGTACATGGGCACACGCCGCGGAGATAGAATCGACGAATGCCTGGCGTTTGCAGCTCGTCGAAAGTGCTCACGTTCCGGCGAACGGACCGGTATCGCAGACGCAGACTTGATTGCCGCGTATGAAGCCAACCCTCACTTTTCCAGATAACTGGAGTCCGTGGCCTTTTGAGGCCCCCGCAACTCCGCCCTCAACTTTCGCCACTTTGCGAGAACCTCGACAAGGCTCTCTATTTTAGGAGCGCCGAGCGAAGATACGGACGATAGGCGGCCCAATGCAGCGTTCCCCGCCTGACCTTGTGAACGTCGGACCGGGAAGATATCGTTCCGGCCAAGGCTCAGGATTTTTCGGACGTTGGAGCCCCCACGAGACCGTCGTCAAGGTACATGAGTAAGCTCGTAAGGTCTCCGACTACTCCTCCCCAGCCTTTCTGATTGAAGCGAATGTGAAGCCGCCGCGGCTCGTATTCGTCGCGAACGATGTCGACGAACTGCCCCGAAGTCATCGTAAAACGGTACCCTTGACCGTCGTCGACGTCACGAGAAATGCTTGCAAGATTCTTCCCGGTCAAGATGGTTGGGATGAACGGCATTCCTCTAAGCACGCCAATTACTTGGCCGAGGAGGACGAAGAAGCCAATGACCGGTGACAGAAGGTAAAACGACGGCGTGAACGGGCCAAACCAGTCATCCTTGCAACCGCCGAACAACATGTGCAGGATACCGACGGGCAGATACGTGGCAGACAACAACAGGACCATGGAGAGCAAACCTACCTTGCCGAACAGCAGCCCAGCCGCCAGCCACAAAAGGCTGCAGGCAGTCCCGTAAATTGCTTTGGGCATAAGCCGTTTAATGCAAGGGGCTCGCAGCTCTTTCCAAAGTGCGTAGCTGGCTGCATCCATGCTGGTCTTGGTGTGTGACATTTTTTTACGTCGGCTCTGTCGTCGTGGTCTCCCGTGTAATGAGCGGTGTCTATATCCGCCGGAATTTCTGTCCTGCCATCGGTAGCCGAGCAGGCCTGGTCTGCGCTGGCAACAATCTCGGCTTTGGTGTAGTGTCCGCAAGCTGTCCGCAAAGGACGCCTACCGGGGACTAAAAATGAACATTGAACTATTGACTCGCGCCGAAGCGCAGTTCAAGGAAACGTTGCTGACCGCAAGGGGCAACTTCGAGGAGCGGCGCCGGCAGGCGCTCGACCAAGCTCCTCAGATTGGTTTTCCAGCTGTGTCACAAGAGGCACAACAAGTACCGCCGGCGCTGACCGATGCGCCGGTTTCAGCATCCACCTATCGTCAGATTCACGTTGAGGCGACCTCTCGAGAACTGCCACGTCAGCGTGTCACTCAAGCTCACATCGAGGAGGCACGTATCTACGTCCAAGAGCTTTTCGACGTCGACCTGAGTCAGGTACGGGTCGAGGTGTTGCCTAATTCGGAGTGGGACGACGCCCGGGCAGAGGCCTCGACCTTCAAGTCGGGCACCAACAGCCACCTGGTTTTCATCCCAGAGATTTGCCCTTGCTCTCCGAGCGAGCTTCTGGTTCACGAGCTGGGACACACCGGCCACTACACCGCGCAGCGTCAGACGCCGGAATACATGTTCTACTGGGCGAATCCGCTGACTGTGGAATTCCCCGCGCACTACGCCCAGTACAACTTCATCCTCGACAAGCTGTCGCGCCTTGATTTCATGCAAGCGATGCTGCAGGTTGTGACGTCGACCTATGCATTGGCCATCCTCAAATCAGGTAGCCTGCATGACTTGGATAAGTTCTGGATGTCCCGGCCGGCTGCGGCCATTCGAGAAGCATGGCCCCAGCACTCGTTACTCCACCAGTTCAAACTCTTCCAAGAGAATCGTGCGTATTTCTTCGAAGAGTGCAGGCGGGGCGTCTCCCAGATGCTGGCGCTTACGCTCGTTGACCGCCATGAGGAGATGCGCAAGTTCATCCGGCTCGACCGGTTTGACCGAGCCATTGCTCCCAAACTGGAAGAGGCCTTCCCCGAGGACAATGTGACCAAAGGGTTCCCGGGCATCAACGAGCAAGTGGCCAAGCTTCTGGCTCGTTTCTCGCGCTGAGCGCTTTGTCGCGGGACGTCCGGCTCCGTGCGTCATCGGTGACATTTTACCGCTGGGCCGATTAGCCGGAAGTAAGAGGAGGCCGGCCTTGATGGAAAACGGCATCCGAAGATGCCGTGAAATCAATGCTCTGCTTTCAGAAGCAGCGGTACAGCTGGTCATACTGACCTGCCGAAAGAAGCTTTCGCGCGCTCGCCAGAAGCTCCTCGTATGCCGCACGTCGCCGGCTCTCCACGGCGGGCGTCATCCAACCTGCGCGGAGGTGCTCGCGGCAGATGGAACCGAAACGCTCCGCCAGCTCGGTCAGACCCAGAGCTGTTGCTGCGCCCTCGTACACCTCCGAAAAGAGGTTGAGTTCCTTCAGCAAGGCAAGGTGCTTGAACGTACTGTCTTTCAGCGCGACAAACGCGATGGTCTTGGGCATGCTCTTTCCTTGTTTGGTCTGTGCCTCTGGTGTAGGCATACCCAGACGGAGCGCAGCCGTACAGCCAAAAGAAATCCCGCCGGAGCGGGATTCGTGCAATCAAATCGGGCAAAATCAACCCGGCAGGCAACTTTGCAGCGCGTTTGCCGCGTCCAGCATTCGCTTACACGTCTGCTCGCTGACGGCTTGGGAGAGCCGGTTCAGCTCGTCGATCACGATGCGGATGAAGCCAACGTCGTTTGCGTGCACCGTACGGTCCTCCGCGAGATATCGCAGGAACCGGACGGCCTTGCGCGACGACCGATAGGCCTCGCTGTGCATTTGATGGATTGCCGCCTCCAGCTGCTCCGCGAAGTCCACCAGCTGCTCGTCCGTCAACGGGCAGGCAGGCGCCTGGCCCGGCCAGTCTTCGCCGTCGAGTTCAGCACTGCAGCGCGGGCAGAACCCATCGTTCTCAGCCCGCTGCGCTTTGGTCACCGGTTGGCGACAGGACCAGCACGGGTAGGCCAGTTGAAGCGTTTGCTCAAGCAGCATAGGATGCGACATGTGATGTCCTCGGAAAATGACCTTTCCGGTATAGGCAATCGACGACAGGTAGCGCGTTGCATCGTAGCTTTTCTCAGGGGCCGACGAACAGCCCCGAGTGTCCGGCTCCTTTCTTTCGCAGGTAGACCGATTCGCCGGCCTCATTGACGCCAAGCCAGAGCGATGGCTTCTCGTGGGCCTTCGTCGACCGACGAGTGCCGGTTCGCCTCGGAGCGTCGCCTTGCGCTGCGGCTGCGGAAAGGATGCGGGACACGGCTTCTTCGGTCGCCCAGACCGTCGCCTTCAGGTGGCTGCGTTTTACCGCATGGCCGCGTTGAAAGTCGATAGTCTTCTGGGCCACTGCAGCCTCGATGGCAGGTGTTCCTACCTCGAGCCGCAGGGTCATCCCACCAGCGGGCTCGGAGAACGGCCATGCAGCAACCAGTGCCTTGTTGCGCGAAATTTCCTCCTCGGACAGCGGAGGAGCACGGAACGCCTTCACAGCTTCCGAGTCCTCTTCGAGGCGGACCCAGCTCGCACGCCAGCCCTTGACGGTTTTTCCGGACCGGGAGGTGCTCACCGGCGAGAACCGGCGTTGATAGCAGACGCCCTCAAATTCCACGATTTGACGGGACGGCGCATCGGGAAAGGCGACATCAATTCTCGCCCAGAGAACTTCTTCCTCGGACAGTTCGATAAGGCCTTGTTCCTTGCAGAGCGTCTCAAGCCGGTGTACTTCTGCACGTGCGTCAGCGATTGAAGCCTGGTACTTGTTGGGGTTGTTGCCGTCGTAGTTCTCCCATCGTCTGTTGGCAAGCGCGAGCTGCTCGCGTGCCTCGTGCAGCTTTTCCAGCAGGGGTTCTTCGGTCGACGCGGGAGCGGTCTGATTGTCGGTCACTGATTCCTCTTGAGTGGTCGGGAGCCGAATTACATTCGGACGCCAGGGTGCGTGGCGAGAAAAAGAGGCTAAAACCGCAGGAGGGTCCGCCCTTACTTTCAATCAACCTTCGGCATTTTAGCAAACGAGGTCGATACCACCAGGGATGCCGCGGCCGTAGCGCAAGCTCGAGGCTGCGGCCGGCGAACGAGAGATTTAGAGGGGTAGAGGGGCTGTAGCGCCAGGAAGAAAAACGCCCCTCTGGGAGGGGCGTCAACAATCAGCTTGCTTCTACATCAGGTTTGCTGCGATGCAGCACGGTCATTGGGCTGTTTCGCAGGGTCTGCGACTTCGGCCTTCTCGGCCCTCGCAGCCTTCGCGGCAACCCGTTCCCCCTTGGCCGCGTTGATGGCGACAAGCACCTTGGCCGTATCGTCCACGTTGATGGCTTCCAGGGCGGCGCCGACCGAGCCATCGATGGCCTGCTGCGCACCTACGTCGTCCGACGCGTCCTTTCCTTCAATGCCCTGACCCGTTGCCGAGTGCGTAAACAAGTCGAGACGTTCGTCCTTGACCAGATTTTCGACGAACAACAGGACGGTATGGCGGGTTTGCAGCGGGCGCTCGCCCAGGCGGCTTTCGAAGCGGAAGACGACATGCACCTGCGTGGCATCGTGCTCTGCGCCTTCACCGGGGCTGTCGTACTTCGCTTCGTACGAGTCTGCGTAGGCGTCTCCCATCGGTACGCTGTCCCGCTTCGTGATGGTGCCGACGCTACGCACGGAGGAATTCGAGCGGTTAACCGCGTCCTCAAGGCGCATCAACAGCTTGTAGCCGTGCTCCAGAACGCGATTCGCGAAGTGCTTGTGCGCACTTTCGAGGATTCCGTTTGCGGCATCGGCGAGATGGAAAACCGGTTTTTCGACTGACTTAGCGGCTTCGGCCGATTGATTCATCTGTGTCTCCATAAAGGTTGACCTGGCATCAGGTGTAGCTAACCCCTTTCACAAACCACAACACAAAATCTCATGTACAACACACGCATCGCACCAAGCCCGAGCGGATTCATGCATCTCGGGACGAGCAGAACAGCATACTTCAACTGGCTTGCCGCGCGCGCGTCAGGCGGAAAGTTTTTGCTGCGAATCGACGACACCAATACCGCGAAGTCCCGTGATGACTACGTTGATATCATCTATCAGGCGATGGACTACCTGAAGCTGGACTTTGACCACACGTTCCGGCAAAGCGACCGGCTAGCCCGGTACCAGCAAGTCACGGACGACTTGATTGCCCGCGGCAAGGCTTATCGAGCGGACGGCGCGGTCTTCTTGCGGCACGACCTGACCGCGACGAGCTTCACCGACCAGGCGCTGGGCACCGTCAAGGCCACGCAGTTTGACCATGACTTCATCAGCACCTTTGTTCTCATCAAGTCCGACGGCATGCCGACGTATCACTTTGCCAACGTGGTAGACGACATCGATTACGACATCAACTACGTCATTCGCGGCAATGACCACACGAACAACACGATGAAGCAAATCGCCCTGTACCAGGCCATTGGCGCGCCGATTCCACAATACGCGCACATCGGGCTGCTTTGCGACATGGCGACGGGCAAGAAGATGTCGAAGTCCGATGGCGCGAAGTCGTTGCTCGATTACCAGGCCGCCGGGATTGACCCGGACGCCATGTGCAATTTTCTGCTGCGCATGGGGTGGGGCCCGAAAGTCGATGACAAGACAACGACGATGTTGCCGCGCGACCGCGCGCTCGCCCTTTTCCTCAACGGAGGCAGGCTCCGCGGTGTGCCTTCGAAGGTCGATTTTGCCGCGCTCGCCAGTTACGACCGCAAGTACAAGGCAGTGAAGAAAGTCGCTGCCTGAAACTGCGCGGAGGGCTTATGGAAGTCGCCTGTCCCGAGAACGGATTACTCGCTGCTTTCGCGGGTGAGGCTCGCCGTCTGGCGTATCTGGAACAGGTTCGGCACACCAATGAAGCTGCCCAGAGTGGGGGTCACCCCGTAAGTGTTGCAACTGGTGTTGACGGTACTCCTGGCTGTCGTCTTCCACGATGCCCCGTAAGTCCACGATTTCCGGGGCATTATCTTTTGGCGGGCGTGAAGCTATACCTCCTGTGGAAACTAAAACGCATGGAGGGCATTTCGTGAATACAACCGCATCGTCGGCTATTTCTACCGAAGTACTGAAGCGGGGGCCGGCGCAATTCAACGGCGTCGGGCAATTTCTTGGCTACCCGCTGCACACCATGGCTGAGGCAATCAGCCCGGGACTCGCGCAGCGCCTTGTCCGGTACGCGCAACGCAGAATGACCGACGCGGGATTTGGCGCGCTGACCGCAGACTGGCAGGTCTCCGTCTCCACCATCGACGGTGACGAAACGCCCGCTCACCGCAACTACTGCGTGCGCTGGCAAAACGAAAAGGGCGGGTTCATCGAAGTGGTTCGCATCCTGACCAGGGCTGGCTGGCCCTGCCTCGACCACGGCTTCGAAATCGGGCAGGAGGACGTCCATGCCTGACCTGAAAAGCAAGGTGCAGTTCTTCGGCTACCGGCTGCGCCGCAAGGCAAAGAGCGCGTGGGACTGGGTTCGCTTTGGCGATATCACGGAGCGCGTCGTCGGGATGGCCGGTGACGGAGTCGTCGCTGAAGTCGAATACCGCGGCCGCCACGGCAAGCTAGTCGGCTACTGGGCATACGGCGGTTTCGACCGTGCGTATCCCTATCGCGGGTAACGCGCGCCGGATAAACGCGCGGCGCTACAAATCCCACATTGCTCACCCTTAACCGGCCCGCCGACGCGCGGAACACTGAACATCCTTACGGAGGAACCCATGTAATACCCCAACTACTGGAGTTGAAACATGGCTTTCGAGACCGACAAGAAGTATCCGAACCGCAAGGACAACCGCCGCGTCTACCCCTTCTGGGAGTACGCCAAGCGCGTTGACCGCACTTGCCGCAACCATGGCGGATGCCGGTGGTGTGAGCGAAACCGGACTATCGCCCGCATTCGCCTGGAGGCAAAGGCGAAGGACATGCTGAACGATATTTGACCTCAGCCCCGGCGTCGTCCGGGGCTTTCGTTTTAGATGCACAGTCTTGTCTAGAGTTGTGGGCTTCGGCTCTACAGGAACAGCCCGCGAGACCGATTGCGGCGACGGTTTTACTACACGTCCACAGGACAACAACCACAAGGACCCCACGACATGGTTCCTGTCTTTTTCGTGCAGAACAACATGATAGAGCGCCTTACTGTGCCCGTCGCGCGCTATGCGCACGAGGCCGGGGTCGCGCTCGAGGACCGCTCGTCGACATCGAAGCTGAACGTTGACGACTGTGGCATCGACTGGAGTCGGTACAATCCCGTCCTTCCCTATGGTTCGGTGCAGTTTCTGAACAAGCTCAAGCGGTCATCCCATCTCGCGCGTTATGTCCACCTCGACGACGAGCTATTCAGCGCCCGTGGCTGGCACGCTAGCGCAGTAGGTAACCAGTTGCTGAACCGCGACGGCCGGCTCATCGCCGTCCAGGATGTGGCCGGGGAACTTGCCTGTGGCCAGCCGCTGCATATCCGGCCGGACACCGAACACAAAGCCTTTAATGCCCGGGTGTTCGACGAGGCAAGCTGGCGCGCGGTCGGCGCCGAGCGGCCGCTCAAGGCGGACACCACATGCTGGGTCAGTCCCGTGCAGGCAATCGCGGGTGAGTGGCGGTGCTGGTTCGTCGGTGGTCAGCTCGTCGAGGTGTCCCAGTATCGCCGGGACGGCCAAAGCCACTATGAGCGCGGCGCACCGGCTGACGTCCGGCTCTACGCGCAATCGGTCGCCGACAGATTTCTGCCGGCCCCCTGCGTCGTCATGGACGTCGCCGCGACGCACAATGGCCCTCGCGTCATTGAGTTCAATCCCATTCACAGCGCGGGCTGGTACGCGGCCGATGTCGCCGCGGTACTTCAAGCCTGGCTCGGCTGGTCGTGTCGCTATTTGTGACGGGAAAGCAGGCTCACCACGAACCCGCCAACCACGAGGCCGAACCATGTTTGAGAAAATTGCCCGCCACTACCGGATGGATGTCACGTTCGCGTTGCTTCTGATAACCGCCGTCACCCTCATGACCCCTGTTCCGGTGAACGGGGAACCCTGGCTGCTCGACCTCTTGCAAGTCGCGATGGGGGCTCTATGCTTTCTGATGTGGCGCGTACACCGGCCGGTCCAGTTCTTTCGATGCGCGATGCCCGCCTGCCTGCTGCTTGTCAGTGCTTCGGTACTGTCAGCGCTCGTGACGCTGGCCAAGTCAGTTGACCTGTTCGGCATCCAGTGCCCAGCATACCTGCTCACATTCTGGGTCGCGGAACGGACCACATGGTTTGTGTCCCGCCAGGTACGCAATCTCTGGGTGGGCGCGTAAGGCTATTCAGAACAGTTCATCATTCGCCGGCATCCAGCCGGCGATTTTCTTTTTCCGCCGCGTCTTTGGCAACGCAGAGAAAAAGCTCCCGAACCAGAGGTTCAGGAGCTTTGAATGCGCCAGACGGAACAGCTCTGACTTCAGCAGAACACGGCTTGCGACGTGCCGCCGACCTTGATGGTTTCCACAACGCGACGACGGTTCGGAGCCTTCCGCGTCACCTGAACGAACATCACCGGGCTGATGTGCATCCTGGGACGAGGATATGCTTCGAGCATGCGACGAGGTACAACGTACTCTACCGGATTACGGCTGTAGCGGTTGACCAGCTCATCGTAGTCTTTGAACACGAAGTCGCTGCGATGCACGTTCATTTCGTGGTCGAGCGTGTTGTCGACCTGGAAGCTGCCGCCGACCAGAGCGGGAAGCTCGGCCTGCAGCGCGCGACGCTGCTTGCGACGGGACTCGCGCTTGATGGTCGCCGTCGGCAGCGTGGGATAGCTGCGGCGGTCGGCCAGGTAAGTTGCGCTGAAACCCGTGTGAGCGAGATTTGCGTTGATTGCGTGCATGACTAAACCTCAGATTAAGTTGACCTGCCCCGTGTAGCGAATGGCGCGAAGCTGGACACCGAGGCTGCGGACAACGAAACGAAAGCAGCGGCACATGTATGCGGGCCAAAAGAAATCCCGCCGGCAGAAGCTGGCGGGGATGCGGAAAACTGACCGTGCGGAGAAAACAGCTTTTGCCATACCTATGCTGGTTGAGTCTCATCAATGGAGCCAACAACATGCAGGTAAGCACCGAACACCTCGTCGGCATGCTGCAGGAAATCGAGACTGCCGACCCTATCGACTATGCCGACCTCCCGTTTGGAGAGATGGAACTGCGCCGGCTTGTCATCGGCTCGCTGGTGGAACGCCACCAGGTCGTTCAGAAGGACATGGCTGTCGATGACATTCACGCCTTGTACCTGTTGAGCACGGCCAAACTCCTGCTCGAAAACACCGTCCTTCATGCTCGCCTTTTGCTTCTGCAAGGTCAGTCGGTCGATGTCCAGGCGCTACTCGCGCCATTCCGGCTGAAAGCAAAGCCGGATAGTGATTGAGCTCGCGCAATTCCGAGGGAAGCAGGGCGCGCCGGAACACGATGCCGGTTGGCGGAAGACCCAGTGGCAAAAACGCCCCGCAAAACGGGGCGTTTGTCAATTATGGCTCGACAAAAGAAGGGTCAGCGGTAAAGACGAAGTAGCTCGGCTCGCTGTCGCCCCTGTCCTGACTATGGTAGGTGACGAGCCAGCCGTACTTCGAGTAATGCTCTTCGACGTTCATGAGCTTGCGGCTGAACACCTCCGCGCGCGTCAGCTGCTCGCCTTCAGCTGCGGCATGTTCGATGATGCTCGAAACGGCGTCGTCCTGCGAGAAGCGGGCAACACCGTTCTGTACGTTCGCTTGCAGCAGTGCGTTAAACGCCTTCGCAACAAAACGCGGCAGAAGTTTGACACGCACTTGAGCCGCCTGTGCGGGGGTGATGGGCAAAATAGCTTTCAACGGGCCTGGCATCGGGTTCTCCTCGGGTTCCTGCTGGGTCTAGCGACCTCGAAGCACCTGTGCCCGGTTTTTAGATACCCGGCACTCCGCCTGCCTGCCGGCTGATTTTCGCCTGTCACTACACCTGGCTGGGATACTCCACCGGAGAAGGACATGGCGAAGAAGACGAAGAAGTCCCTGCAACCGCTCACCCTCGACTATATCCGCAGCCTCGTGCCGCTCGACATGTCGAAAATCGGTGTCGCGAAGAGCAAGACCGCCCGAAAAGACGAAAAGGCCAAGAAACACGCGTGATGCAACGCGGCTACAACTCAAGTCTCGAGGTTCGATTGCCCAGCGAATCTTGAAGAGTCTGCTCAATTCGACGCTGTGCGTGCATCGCACAGCGTTCTTGTTTTTTGGCGTGCTCTCGGCGACACAGAACACCTTTACAAATCGCCAAAGTTTTGCATTGCGCATACTTCAACTGTGCACGGCATCGCGCCCCAAAATATATCAGCGCACCCATCGCTCGTCCTCGGCCATCCGAAGTTTATATTTCCGTTGCGCATGTTACAGTACCCCACTCAGAGTGGGCTTCTCATGGCGTGAGTAAACCCGGAAACGCTCTGAAAGTTATCTTAGTTCCGTTTTAGATTGCGTCCCAGGTATACGTGTCGGAAAGGTTTGGAAATATAATCCCCCGACTTAGCTTTTTCGGTCAGAACTTAGGAAGGAGGAGTGGATGGCGACCCTGGAACAGATTCAAGCTAGAATTACCCGATTGCAGGACCAGGCAAAGGTCCTGCGTGTGAAGCAGAACCGCAAGGTCATCGCGCAGATTTTTGCCACGATGAAGAAGCATGACCTGACGCTCGAGGACCTGTCGGGCGCCGCTTCGACGAAGGGAACGAGCGCCGCTTCGACGAACGGCACGGGGGCCCGTCGCGGCCGTCCGCCCAAGGCGGCATCTGCCGCTGCGCCGGCGGCGCCTTCAAAAGCCAAGGTCGCCAAGAAAAGTGGCCTTCCCGCCAAGTACCGCAATCCCGAAACGGGCGAGACCTGGAGTGGCTGGGCACGTCCGCCGGCATGGATTAGGGACGTGGAGGACCGCACCCAGTTCCTGATTGACCCGACAGCAGATACCACCGTCACGCTCGGGCCACGCAAGACGGCGGGAGTAAAGAAGGCCGTCACGAATGCGACCAAAGGCACCGCAGGTGCCAAGAAGACTGCCCGTCGCGGACGTAAGTCGAAAACCGTATCCTGAGTTCTTCGAGACAATGAGCGTGCCGCTACCTACCAGGCACGCTCCGCTCACACTCAGTCACACGTAGTGTCGGGACCCTCTGGTCCGTTTCGCGTCTTTCGCACCGGTTCTCATGCTGGTGCCGGTCTCGTGCTCATGCGAGCCTTCATCGCAGGTGACAGACCTGAGTGTGGGCAGCACTCCACCCGTTGCTCCCACCGGACAATATGCTCTGTCCGTCATACTCTTGATAGACTTCTCCCCTTCAAAATCTGCCAGCGTATGGGCTGGCGCAAAAATTCGCCTCGACGCCAAGGCCGTTCACTCGCTATCATTCGCGTAGCTTTGGCCTGAACTCAACACGCCCCTCAAGATGAAAAGATTCGTTGTGCGTCGCTCGCTTACCCATGGGCGCGGACTGTTTGCCAGAAAACCCATCGCAGCGGGGGAGCTGATACTCGAATACCGGGGCGAACTTATCACTGCGGATGAGGCTAACGCTCGAGCTTCAAACAAAGAGGATGACCCATTCCACACGTTCTTTTTCGGACTGAGCGACGGCCGGCTGATTGATGGCTCAGTTCAGGGGAACAGCGCCCGGTGGATTAACCACTCCTGCGAACCCAACTGTGAGTCGGAAGAAGGGGAAGGGCGTGTGTTCATTCGCGCGCTTCGAGCGCTCTTGCCCGGAGAGGAACTGAGCATTGACTATGCGCTCTACCTCGGCATGCGTGTGACCGCCGCGCGGCGTCGCGAGTATGCCTGTTACTGCGGGTCACCGCAGTGCCGGCAGACCATGTTGGCACTTCGTCAGGCCGCCAGAAAGTTGCAGTTGGCCCCTTCCTCGGCTGCAACGGGGTGCCTGCCTGTGGCCGCCTGAGCAGGACACACATTGGCGGCTTCGGACAGGGCGGGACTTGCGCCGGCGCGAAAAAACCTCCACCGCAAGGTGGAGGTCTGAACAGCACAGATATCACGGCAGAAAGTACAACGCCGCGACGCGGGAGGCCGCGCTCGGATGGTCATACGTTTCTTCCGGGTTGAATCTGCTGAGATTGAGCATCGCACTGATTTTTGCCCTGGTCGGGTGATACCCTGCTGCTTGCGCCATCATTGCACCTACCGCGTCCGCACGCGTCTCGTGCCCCTGGTAGAAGGCCTTGGGAAGGACCTCCGACTCGCGGGACGTGCGAGCGAACTGCTCGAAGGCAGGGACGTCGAACGTTGGTTCTGCGCGCACCATATCAAGCATTACCCACTGGGCGGTTTGCACATCACTCACCATTGCGGGAGAGGCGAGTCCAGCGCCGGCCCACGGTTGCAGCCGGGAGTGTTGCTCCGGTCCGGCAGATTCATCACCTTTTGCGAGGCCTGCCGTCAGGGAGAACGGCTGCTTGCGTTGAGCGGCGACCGCGAGTAGTGCTTCGAACTCGCGCTCCTGGTCATGCATGGCCAGGTGCGTCATCTCGTGACCGACGACAAAGGCAAGCGTATCGTCATCGAGCGCGAGCAAGTCTTCGGAAACAAAAATCATCCCGTTGACTGCGCCCGTGACGCCTTCCTTGTTGACCAGAACGGGGACTGTCTGGTTGTATGGAAGGTCCGCCTTCGCGAACGCCATCTTGAGACTATCGTAGATGAGCTCGAGCCGGCCGTCACGAAACACTTTCCCGCTTTTCTCTTCCTTGACGACTATCTTCGTCAGATTTGCAGCGATGCCGTCCATGTAGTCCGACACACTCGTCGCATACGCGAACGACTGTATTGCCAGCCCCAGCACGACAGCAACAGCAAGACCAAATTTGCGCATGAGCGCCTCCTAAAAAATGACCTGCTGCGTATAGCGCGGTCCAGGAAGGCGTTTGATGCTTTGCTCTGCGCACATACGTGTGTTCGCTATACCCGGCGCAGGGCCTCATCCGAGGCCGGGAATTGAGGACACTATGAAAACGCTTTGCACCATACAACTGATGGGTGAGCAGGTCGAAGTCAAGGAAACGCTCTACGCGCGCGGCGGCACCGCTCTTGTGCTCGAATCCTTGTGCGGCGAGCCCTACGGCACGTTCAGCGTGTACGTGCCGGACGTTGAACTGGCGGAATCGGAATTCGCGGTCCGGACATGGTGCGAGAACGCACAGCTTCGCGAGCCCATGCTTGCGACGGGGCTGTTCGAAGACACCGGCCGACGCGTGCCGTGCGCCTTTGAGACTGCCGAAATCTGGCGTTTCAAGCCGGCACAGGAGCTTGCCCATTGAAAGCACTTGACCTGCACCCTGACTTTCGTGCGCTGCTCGACGAACGCAAGCGGACGATGACGTTGTTCACGCCGGACCATCGGCCCGTCGTGATGGTAGCCATCTACCGCACTGACCTGGAGATGCCCGCGGAAAAGCTGGCGGCTCAAGCAGGGCACGCGTTCGACGAGTTGGGTCACCGGATGAACAGCGAGACCGCAGCCTGGTATCGCGGGACGGGCCACGGCACGAAACTTCTGTTCCACGTCAAGAACCTGGGCCAGTTGCAGCGAGCGTATGCCGAGGCGAAAGAAGCAGGATTTCCCGTGGTGGCCGTCTGTGACCGCAACCACATCCTCCCGCCGCATTTCGACGGTGAACCGGTCATTACGGCCATCGGCATAGGGCCCGTTTACAAGGACGAGGTCCGGGCCATCACGAAACGGTGCTCGATGTATCGCGCACCAGCCACAGCGTCGACCCTCGAAGCTGCTGCCTGATTTGCACGCTCCGCGCCTTCTGGCCGGAGCGTTTCTGTTTGGAGGAGGGTGCTCGCTATAGGCCGGTACCGCTTTCATGAACACCTTTTCTCCAGCCTCACATGACTGAATCGTTTTTTGAGTGGGTCGCGCGTTTCTGCAATCGCCCGACCTCCCGTGTTACCCCCACCACATCGCCGGCTTCGACGGGCCTCGCCTTCGGCGCCATCGGAGAACTCGGCCATTACTACCGTGTCCGTGATTCGCAGCTGCTACGGCACGTGCACGTCATGGGGCGAGAGGGCCGACATGACTTCATCACGCATCTCCTGCGCCAGCAGGCAGTGCGCGGCGGCGGATTCTTCTATCTGGACAGCTCGCTCGACCTGGCTGCGTTGACCTCCTTCCAGGAAACTGGCCGGGAAATCGTATGCATCGCACCTGACTACGCGCGGGAGTCTGTGGCCTACAACCCACTGTCGACCAACGACACGCCTGAGCTTGTCGAGCGGGCCATGCTGGTAATCCCCTCGGCTAGCTTGCCGGATGCGGCGCGCGAGGCGTTGCGGGTATTCCTCCGGGTGCTGGCCGACGCCGCTCAGGCGGTCGGCCGTCAGGTGACGTTTCACGACCTCGGCCTGTTGCTGATGTATGCGTCCAGTCTGGACTGGCTACGAGGCCTGCTTGCGGGGAACTCGCCCGAAGCCATCGCTTTTGACAAGCTCAAGGCGCAGTGGTCAACGGAAAGCGGTGAGTGGGACCGCCATCGGTTGCTGGCCACTTTCGGCGGGGCAGCCGCGCGGCTCGCGTACTTCTGCTCGGGCCGTCACCATGAAGTGCTGGGCCACGCCTCGGCGCCTGACTTTATCTCGGGCGCCATCCAGAACAACGCTTGCGTCTATCTTGGCCTGCCCAGGATGTCCAAGGACGCACACGCGCTCGCCTTCGGCGCGATGGCACTACGCGAGGTGGTCGACGCCGTGAGTGTGCGGGCCAGCAAGCCCGTACACAGCGAACCGCCATTTCTCATTGTTGTTTCGGAAGTGGAGGCACTTCAGCAGGCCGACGCGATGCTCTGCTATCTGCTGGAGAAGGGCGCGGCCGCGAACTGCATCATCGTATTCGCATCGATTACCGACGACACGCATGAGCTGGCGCCGCCGTTTATTCGAGAAGGCCTGTGTGCAGATGTCGAATCCATGCCGTACGGACAGCGCGTCGTAGTCACAAAACCGCTCACGCGTCGCCACCTGCCTCTTCAGTACGCCGCGATAGTTCACATGCCGGGTGTCGAGGCAAAGGTCGCGTTTCCGGCTATCGGCGCTGATGCAAGCTGTCAGCCGTCCCACAAGACGGCCCCGGGACTGTCTGGACCACCGCTGCTCGACATGGCGTCACGCTTTCGCGAATTCGCAGCCGAAGACTGGGCGCAAACGTCCCACGACGAGGCCTACGTCAAAGCGGCAAGTCGGGTTCGTCCTCTCCAATCGGGTACGGATTCCGGGTCATCTCCACAGCAGCGCTCAGCATAGACTCGAGGCTCGGATAGACGGGAATGCTGTATCGGCGCGCGAGCCGGTGCAGGTAGCGGATTTTGACCGCGGATTCGGGGAATCCGAGCAACACCTTTGACGAGCCGGCGAACAGACCGAACTCAATATTCGTCGTAAACGCCGGCATGGTTGCAAGTTCTCGCGGCACCCAGAAGACCACCACTGTTGCCTGGTTGAGCGCTTCCCATTCCCACGCTATCTGGCGGTCCGCCAGGTTAAGCTCGAGCCGTCCTTCGAACGGCTCAGGTGTAAAGACCTTTCCGTCAAATCCTATCGACTCAAGATACGCCACGGCCGCCTTTCGCCACGAGGGAACGCCGTCCATCTGCGGCGTTGGCCCTGCCAAAAAGATGGACTTCTCGAGGGGTTCCCGTGCGTAGATTACCTGCATCTGTTTCTCCATTGCGGCGCACTGTCGCCCGCGGCGGGATTGTACTCGACGGCCCCGACGTCCAGAACTGCTCAAGCCGGTTTAGGGCGACGCCAGCCACCACCTAAACCGACACTTCCGGTTTCGGTCGAAGAGCCGGGCTGCATCGGCGCAGCGCCGCAATCGATGTGCCCGGACAGGCCCGCATCACGACGTGCGGCACGCAAAGCAAAAGCCAGACCTTGGCAGGTCCGGCTCCGCGTTAGCTCGATAACCGGCGCGAGCAGCGCCAGCTCCAGCTTAGAACGACAGACCCTGGCTCGGGCCGCCCGTTCCGAGCGACTGCGATTGCGCCGAGATTGAGCGGCTGACGAAGTCCGCCAGCTTGGCGAGTCGGCCCGGCGTCGCGTCCGCGACGTCGACGTACTGGTCGATGCCTGCGTCGTTCTGGAAGTTCTGCAGTGCAGCGCGAAACTCGGCAGCGTTCACCCCGACGAGGACCGTGCGAATCGATTCGATGTGCTCGCCCTTGACCGCATCGTTGATTTCCCCCTTCACGTCGGCCGCACTCATGCGGCTGTCGTTGTCGTCGCCATCGGTTGCAATGATGACGATGCCATTGGTCAGATAGTCCTGAGCTGCGAGGGTCTTCGCGTAAGCGTTCGTTGCGCTGACGGCTGCGAACGCGGCGTCGCGTAGGGCCGTGACCCCGCGGCAATCCGGCACCGCATAGTCGGCTGCGTCAATTTCCGATAGTGGCTTGAAGCCGTGGACTTCCTCGACTTTCGAGTTGAACTCGAGCACACGCAGGAGCAGGAATTCAGCGCGCGGGCTCTTGCGGCAGGCCTCGACAACGGTCTTCTTGATGTTGAAGAGCTCGTTGGCGAAGCCGGTGACGGAGCCTGTCTTGTCCAGCACCAGCGTCACGAGGGTATACTCCGTACTCCCAAGCGTTTCGGGGCGAACGCCCGAAAAACCAAAGCCCGAAACAGTTGCCTGCGTCATGTTGTTGTCGATGAGTTTCATTTGCGGTCTCTCTGCGTGTTGTCAGGTTGGTTCCATCCGGCGTGGTGGATGAAAGAGGGCGCCGGCGGGCTGCCCGCGCCCTGTGCCGTGGTTTAGCGGCGGCCGTTCGCGACCAGTTCGCCGAGCATGTCGCTCGTGGTGGCCAGCTGCAGGCCGCGTGACGCCATGTTCGACAGGAAGTCCTTGTACTGCGGCTCGAACCCGCCCACGGGGCTGATACAGTCTGTCAGCAGCACCAGCTTGTTCAGGCTATCGCCGAAGTTGTCAGCGATGTGCTCGGTCGTCGCCTTCACGCAGTGGCTGCCGGCTTCACCCGCGATAAGAACCAGGTCCGACTGGGCCAGCACGTCGATGAGCGAGCGGTTCAGCTGAGTGGTCGGGTCATCCGCGTCCGGCACTTCCGCCATCACTGCGCTGTAGTGCTCCGTCCACGGGTTGCTGCCCTTGGTCACCTTGTTGACGACACCCAGTTCGCGTTCTTCCCAGCGGTTGTAGGCGTCACGTACGTTCGCATGGACGTTGTGGCCCCAGGTGCCGATTTCGCAGTGGGGCGTCCACACCATCAGTTCGTAGCGTCCGCCGGCCTCCAGCGCCGCAGTGTAGGCGAGAACGCGGGGCATGGCCGCCGGATTGGTGGTCACGACGCGGCCCGACTTGAGGTCCTCGTGGCGGATGGTCGTGAACGGCTTGACTTCAGAGCCGTCGGAGTAGCGGTACATGGCCGGACGTTCGATGCCCACGCGGTGGTGCGAGTCGAGCGTCACGGAAATATCGGCGAGGCCGCGAAGGCCGCGTTGCATCAGTTCGGACAGTCGCAGCATGTCGTTGTGGGCGCCCGGTACGGCAAGCTGCGGCGCAATCGCCTGGCCCGGGTTCAGCGGGTCATTCGGCAGGTACTCGACCGGCAGGTCGCAGAAGTCGTTTTGCGGGTCGATGATGAGCAGGTGGATGTTGCGCTTGGTCATTTTGCGGTCTCCGTCGCGAGGTTGGTGTAGCCATTATAGCTACCTTTGTTGCATCGTGCAACAAAGTTTAAGACCCGCGTTTTATATCGACACATCCCCGCGTGGAGGGGGGATGACAGGGAGCAACACCCGGAGCGGCCTGGACGAGATTCGCAGCTTTGTTGTATACTGCAAATAAGGATAGGCGCGGGACGCGCGAAGGTGGAACCCCATGACGAACAAGAGCCCCATTTGCACTGTCGATGTTGTGCTCCTCACACTGAAGAACGAGAAACTGCACGTCGCGCTGTTCAGACGTGCGGCTGAGCCGTTCCTCGACACGATTGCACTGCCCGGCGGGTACATCCACGTCGACGAGGACGCCGACACCTACGCGGCCGCCATGCGCGTGCTTGAGTCCAAGACAGGGGTGCGCCCTGCGTATCTGGAGCAACTCCAGACGTATTCCGGCCCGGACCGTGACCCACGGGGATGGTCGGTGTCGGTGGCGTACTACGCCCTTATCGAAGCGAGCGTTATCGAGGCCGGTGCCTCGCCCGAACTGACCTTTCGGCCCGTCGATGACCTGCCGGCCATGCCGTTTGACCACGAGACCATCGTGGATGACGCGGTCGGACGGGTGCGCGCCAAGGGCTTCTACTCGTCGCTGCCCGCGCACCTGGCAGGGGATGTGTTTTCGCTGTCGGGCCTGCAAAAGACCTATGAGGCCGTCATGGGCGAGCCCACCAACCAGTACAGCTTCCGTCGCAAGGTTCTGGCAGAGGGCTTTCTCGAGCCCGTCACCGACCTGGCGGAGTATGGCGCCGGCCGGGCCGCGACAGTCTATCGGCTGAAGCCTGAGTACCGGGAGCGGCTCTTTATCACCCGACGGCCGTTCAACAGCTAGTCCGGGTCTGGCGCGTTGTCTGAGGCCGCCTTCGCCAGTGAGCGGAGCGCGGCCTTTGTTGCATCTGGCGAGAAGCCCCGATAGGACAGGAAGCGCCATACCTTGGCCTTCAGGCGTTCGTCCAGCGGCTGCCCGTGAAATCGCCGGGCGACATCTACGGCTCGTTCCGTCTCCGGGGGCAGGGTGCAGAGCTGCTCTGCTGCCAGTTCCTTTGCAATTCCCTTCTCGACAAGCGATGCTGCCACCCGGCGATTGCCCATACGGCGACCGTCCTGACGGGCCCGCATCTCCGCATACCGCTCGTCACTCTGAAATCCATATTCCTGCATGGCAGCCAGCGCGGCCGCCACAGCGTCCGGCTCGTAGCCGGCGGCCTGCAGGCGGTCAGCCAGCGCGCGGGCGGAGTATTCCCGGCGGCTCAGCAGGCGGACCGCGTAGGCCTTGGCCGACGACTTGGGTGGCGCCGCGTTCTGGCGGCTGTTCTTTGTTCTCATGTGCCATGTAGTGCCGCGCTTTAGTTTCTGCCCGGTTGATGACCCCTCGCTAGACACAGGAGGTCACTCACGAGGAGCAACGCATGAGCATCAACCAGTACACGGGCAACCTTCTCGACCAGTCGGGAATCCTGGTGCACGGCTGTAATTGCATGGGGGTAATGGGCAGCGGCGTTGCCGCAGGCATTCGCGAGAAGTTTCCCGCGGCATACCGTGCCTACGCCCACCGCTACGACGTCTTCGGGCTACAACTCGGTGACATCATCGCGGTCGCCAACCCCGCCTTGCGTGAAGCGGCGCCGGAAGTTGTACGCCACATCCGCGAATTCGACGCTAGCATTCCCCACGATGTGGTCGTAGTCAACGCCCTGGGTCAATATGAATTCGGGCGCAATCCAAACGTCCGGTACGCTGACTACCACGCAATCGAGGCCGCTTTCGTTCGCATCCGGATGCTCGCGCACGCCACGGGCATGAAGGTTCACTTCCCGCTTATCGGGTGTGGCCTGGCCAATGGCAAATGGCATGAAGTCGCTCCGCGCATCGAGCGCGCACTGGATACCGTGGACGGCAACCTCTGGCTGCTGCCTGGCGCGACCACGAACTGACGTCTGCTGCATCATTCCCTGCCGCCGCCCTCCTGAGGGTGGCGTTTTTTGTCGGCCCGACGCGACACCCGGCGGATGGATGTGCGCCGCGGGGAACATGTCGCGTATCCTTGCGGGATGCCAAAAACTTCTCTTTCCATAAGTGTGTTGCGTGAGCGTACCCGCCGCGTAGACCGCACGCTCCGACTGTTCGCATCTAAAACGGATGCGCCGGTCATCCCGCTGCCCCTCCTGCTTGCCGCCGTCGCCTCGGGTGTCATGCTCTGGTTCGTCTCGCAGCCCCTGAGCGGCGCGCTCGTGCTAACCCTGACCCTGAGTCTCCTCGCATGGGCTATCGAAGTGCGACTCGAGGCAGGGCGACTTGCCGGGGTATCTCTCACGGGCGTTTGCCACCGGGAGCGGGTCGACATCGCCTTCGCGTGGTGGCGGCTGTCCCGGCTTATCGGCCGTAGCAGCACGTATCTGGCCGGTGTCGCCCTAGGGGTGTCCATCCCGTCGGGGCTGAACTTCTTCGTGGGCAGATACAACACCAGCATGTTCACCAGCCTGATGCAATGCTTGGGCGCAGCATGCTCTATCGCGACACTTTTCCTGCTGCACGCCAGTCAGAAGGCAAGCCTGGTGGCGCCGCTGCTGGTGCACCTAAAACCGTCGGAGGAAGGTGATTCTAAAGTTTAGATATCCCTGGTAAAATGCACGCTCCCGCATATTCGAATGAGACTCCTCCATGCGTGCACCTGTGACCTATGTGGCTGGTTTTGTTGACAGCCCCGACGATGCCTTTCGCACCTTGTGGGCAATGCCCGACTGGGAACGCCGCGGCAGCACGCCCCGACGTGAACGCTACAGCAACACCCTCGATGTGCCGTACGTCTATGGCCGTGGCATGGGTGTGCGCGAGTACCTGCCGCGCTCGTGGCATCCCGTGATGCTCGACATCAAGGCAAAGCTGGAAGCGCACGCGGATACGTCGTTTGAGGTTTGCTTCCTCAACGGATACGAGGACTCGAAGGACCACTTGGGCTGGCACGCCGACGACAGCGAAACGATGGACGACAGTCGGCCCATCGCAATCGTGACACTAGGCGCGGAACGCGAAGTCTGGTTCCGCGAACGAGGCAACGACGATACCCGGGAGTCGCTGGTGCTGGGTCACGGCAGTCTGTGCCTCATGGCAGCCGGTATGCAGGACACTCACGACCACCGTATCCCGAAGGCGGGCTTCGAGTGCGGTCCGCGAATCAGTTTGACCTTCCGGGGCTATGCGGCCTGAACTCGAGCGACTGAAGCCCCTCATTTGAGGGGCTTCTTCGTTGTCGCGTGCTCATCGACCGGCTAGAGCCTCACAAACCCTCCTCGCCATCGGAGCCCTGCCCGAGCTGCCACTTCGGATTTCGGCACATCGCAAACGTCTTCGCACACCACTGACCCACATCGATAAACTGCCGCACGCGATATCCGTCAGGATTCCGGCGAATATCCAGCAACTGGTCAAAATGCTCCAGTCCCGCCCGCAGGGTGATGGCCGTGGATATGCCGTCCATCACCAGCGCGCCTGGCGTGAACCAGTGACCGTCTTCTGTCTGGTTAGTCAGCGGCTGCGCCAGCAGCGCTATAGCGCCATCCGGATAGGCCGTTTCGAGCGCTCGCAGGTCCTGGGGCTGAAATCCCGTCGGATTATCCGCCAGCGGTCCCGGGGCGAGCAGGGGGATATCGAGGTCGAAACACCCCGAGTGAATACGGGCGAGCGGCTGCCGGTCCTTCGCAGCGAGGTTGATGTCAAAGAGAGGCCAATCCAGCATTTCCCTGAAAAAGGCAATGTATGCGCGATGCATGCCTTGACTGAAGACCGCGTTCTTCGCCTTCACCACGGACTTGATGTCGTCCGATGAGTTCAACTTCGTGGACGGACGGCCGGCCGTAGGCTGCCATTGAGCAATCAGCGACCGGACACCTCGTGGCGTCAGGGTGGGCATGGCGGCCTCGAGGCGAATCGCCTGAGCCTCCCTTCTCGCCTCCAGCGCCGCCGCGTCCAGTGCTTCGTCCAGCGGGGCCGGTGCCTGACTGCCGGCGCCGGTCGTGAAGCCTCTCCAGCCGTCAAAGCCGAGCACGACAGCTGTCAGGTCCAGACAGACGTGATGAGGGGTTTCCCAAAACGCGGGGAATTTTGCGAGCCGGCTGGCAGCGCGCTTGGCAAAGTCAACTTCGGTTTTCGTACGCATGACGACTGTCTCCAGTTTCGCCAGTCGACGGCCCACTCGTCGACCAGCCTGAAGGTGGTCGATGTGATGTGTTCGTGCGGAGATGCTCCCCTGTGTGGTGGCTTGGCCGATGTGGGCGGCAGGGAGAGGGATGCTCCCGAAGACGGATTCTCCGGGAACTTGGTGAGAAATGCAATCTTGCTCGGTGGGTCCCAATGGTCACGTGGGCGGCCAGGCAAAGACCGCTACCCCAGCAACGCACGCACTGGCGCGAACGAGCGGCGGTGTTCCGGGCAGGGGCCAAGCGTCTTGAGCGCCTCAAGATGCGCTGCAACGCCATAACCGGCGTGCCGCGCGAAGCCATAGCCGGGATACAGCGCATCCAGCTCGAGCATGCGCCGGTCACGCAGCACCTTTGCGACGATGGACGCGGCCGAGATTTGCGGACATTTCGCGTCACCCTTGACGATGGCCTCAAGCGCGTCACGGTCGAAGTCGTGAAAGCGGGGCAGGCGGTTGCCGTCAACGGCAATGCGGTCAGGGCGCACCGGCAGCGCAGCAACAGCGCGCTCCATGGCCAGAAACGTCGCCTGCAGGATGTTCACGCGGTCGATTTCCTCTGCCGTTGCGATGCCGACACCGACCCAGCACTGCGCAAGGACGGTGTCAATCAACGCCTCCCGCTTCTTCGCGGAGAGGGATTTTGAGTCTGCGACTCCTGCGGGCGGGACTTCGCGAAACACGACCGCGGCGGCATACACCGGGCCTGCCAGAGGGCCGCGGCCGGCCTCGTCTACGCCGCACAGCAGGGGGAGAGAGTTTGTCATGCGAAGGGCTCTTACCGGGGAACTGACGCCCGTTCCCGTCGGGCTGCCGGAACAGCCGGCGGTCGGTGTAGGTAGCCCACTTATGCGTCAAGGCACTTTAAGCGGTCCGGAGAACAGTGACGGGCCTCAGATTCGCTACACGTCGAACACTTCTGGAGGACATCGTGACAACGCAAGTAACCGACGCAGGGTCAAGCCTGCAAAAGAAGCTCACCAAGAATGCCCGCGCGCTGGAACGTGCGCGCGCCAAGGTGAAGGAACTGGGCAAAGAACGCGAGGAACTGCTTTCCCACACGCCCGTCAGCTGCACGCCGAACAACCACGGGCGAGGGTGCGGCGAGTCTTTCGAGGTGCGCGACCTCGTGTACATCCAGACTCACTGGTATGAACGGCCCCACGGCTGCTCAGGTGGCGATACCTGGCACCAGGGTGAGGGCAATTTCATTTGCCCCAAGTGCGGCCATCGCAACCGCCTGTACGACCGCCCCGAAATCGCAGCGCTCAAACTGCACTTCAATTCGGTCAAAAACGAGCACGAAGACCGCTGACATCTTTTCCAGGACTGCCTTTCAGGCAGTCCATTTTTCTTTCCAGACGGGTCGCTACACCTTTGCAGGACCATAACCAGAGGGAATACAAATTGAGTTTCGATAAAGCAATCGCATCCAAGGTCGTCGGCCACGCACTGGTCAAGATGTTCTCGAAAGAAAACGTCATGGCCGCCATCGGGATGGAGCACGACGACAAGGGTGACGACTTCTGGCGCGCCCAGACGTACTCCGTCGTCGCGCGCTTCTATGACTACGTGCTGTACCAGATGGGGCTTGCACTCACCCTGGACCGCGACGACCTGACGCCGGAGCAGTTCGGGCTGGTGATGTACGGCATCAACACCGCCCTGCGCGACGGTGTGACCTACCAGGTCGTACGCGACTGGTGGCTGTGCGAAGGTCAGTTGCTGCATAACGCGGCGTTTACGGCCAAGCACGAGGCCGAACGTCTCGCAACGCTGCGCATGCGTGTACTCGTCTTCTTCGACCAGGCACGCCCCCGCTTTCTGGCGAAAAAGGACGGCGAGTTCACTCTCACGACCGACGAACAGGAAGCGCTCAACTTCCCCATCTGCGGCCAGACCCAGATGTCCAAGGACTGGAAGGAGCGTATGTCGGCCGAGTTCGGCTACCTGCTGTCGAAGTTCCCCGGCGCGACGAGCGTGAAGGTCATCTGACGGAAGTCGCTGCGCTGTAACGTCTCATTGCCGAGCCCCCACGTGGGGCTCGTTTTCTTCTATCTAGACCAGACACCTTACGTTCAAGGACATGGTGAGAAGATGAGAACTGTGGAAGTGCAGCTGCTGGAGATGGCGAGGAAGCACTGGCCGGGCGTGCGGCTTCAGGCAAGAAACGAGGCCGCTTCGGTCTCACGCGACACGCGCCTGCATCGTTTCGACGTTCTGGATGAGCGTGGCGAAGTTGAATACGCCGATGGCGTGCACATTCTGACGGACGGTGCCGGCGGCGCGCAGGTTCACGTCTATCCTGGCACGATGCAGGAACGGGTCATCGAAGAGCGCTGCGCGGATTTCGCCGTCTCGCAGTGACCGGCTATATCGACCGCGGCATAGCATGATTGAAACGGGACGCCCTTGGCGTCCCGTTTTTCCGTCGTCAGGCTTTGCGCCCGAGCATATGGGCGAGCAGGCGGGCCGTGTTGCGCGCATCGTCCACACCACTGTGGTGACGGCCTTCAAACTCAAGGCCCGCGCGCGCCAGCGCACGTGCGAGACCCGGGCTGCGCTTGTTGCGGCCAAAGTAAGCGCCTGCCAGCTCCTTGATGTTGAAATGCTTCTGGCCGGCCCACGGATAGGGGATGCCTTCATTGGCGCATTGGGTCTCGAGCTGCTGGCGGTCGAAGTAGCCGTAGGAGCCCCATAACCCGACGCCGAAGTCCTTGTGCAGCGCGCCCACCTGTGCCATCACCGTTGCGAAGTCCGGTGCTGTGACGACCTGCTCATGCCGGATGCCCGTCAACTCAGTACAGAAGGCACTGACAAACGACGTCGTCGGTCTCACGTAGAACTGTTTCGCATCCAAGATGCGGCCGCTACCTGGCTCGAGCAGCGCCCAACCGACTTCAATCACTTCGTGCGCGTGCCCCGGCCCATCTTCTTCGCGATAACAGGTGGCTTCCAGGTCAACGACGGCGATGACGGGCGACGCGATGACATCGAGCAGCAGCCGCGTGATTTCCCGTTGGCGTGCGACCCGGCCTTCCTGGCGTCGGACGTACTCATCCACAGCAGGCTCGACTACGCGCACGGGTGCGAGCGCCTCAACCAGCGCCGTGTCAGAAAGAGAGGCAAAGTCCATGAGAATCAGTTTTCCGTTTGGTTACGCTTCGCCCGCTTCACCAATCGAGCAGGAGCGGGATGACCGGTCAGCGCCGGCGTTGAAAATGGCCAAAAGGGCGGCACTATGGCCGCCCCGTTGTCACGTGCGTTGGGTATCAGACGACGACTTCATCCGTGTTCAGTGACAGCTGCTCGTAGATGCTCTTTGCAAGGGCGTCATGCCCAAACAGTTCGACGAGTTCGCGCGCCTCCTTCGTGACCTTCGTCTTCACGCGCGTGGACTCGTTCGGCCATGCCGAGAGGCCGTAGGCGATACCCACGTAAGTGCCGGCCTGCGTCTGGTACACCTCGTAGGCGAAATGGCGGCCATAGCGCAGGCTGGAGCTCGCGACAGCAAGCTGTTTGCCCTGGAACCGCAGATTCGCTTCGCCCGGACGACGAACCACGTAGTCGACGTATTCAGACGGCTCACCCTGGTGTGCGTCGGACGTCGAGGCGCGGGCGGTTTCCGTTTCGGATTGGGGCGCCGCCGCGCGTGTGTCGCTGCCCGTGTACGACTTGAGCAGTTCCTCCGGCAGCACGTGGCGGATGATGCGCGCGAGACGGGCATGCAGACCCTGGAACGCCTCCGGAATGCGCGAGCTGTCGAGAATGTCCGCGCCCGTGAGCGCGGCCGGTTGCTCAGACTCGCCCTTCGTGGTGAGGGTAATGGTCGCCTCGGAGGCGCGGTCCGCGGACAGCGGCAGGTCGACCTCAAAACGCTTGTCGACGGTTTCCGCGGTAAACGCCAGGCCCTTTTCCGAGAAGCGGTACGTGGCGCGCGTTTGAGCTGGGCCGGAAAACTCGCCGTTGAACTCGGACGAGGCCATCGGGCGTTGGAGCAAGTAGACAAAAGCGGACAGCTCGCGGTGGCTCCTGGCGACGAAGTCACCCAGAGCGTTGAAGAATGAATCGTTGTTGGACACTTGACATCCTGCTTGAACCAGCAACCCCGGCTGGAGCGGGTGACCAGGAACACCCCGGCCTGTCCCTTTTAGCGAATCTGCTTTAGCCCTAAGAGGCGCTCCGCAGAAGCCATCGCCTAAAGCGCTGCGCCTGCCACGCGGGCAGCATCAGATAAACGAGCGCCCTAGATTCAATATCCGAAAACCCATCTTCTCGCGGGGCCCAATGCCGCTGCCCACTCTCACTGAGCGCTCTTACTTCGAGGCACGACAGAAGCTTGTGCTGCTTGCACAGGCCAACGCACTCGATGTGATTCATCTCGTCCAGACTCAGATGCTGCGACTTGCTCTTCAGGTCGAACTCCCGGATGACGCGTGTCGGCTCATCAAGAGCGATGTCGCCGAGTCGATTCTCGCGAAAGATGTCCAACGCCTGACCGACCTACCGGGCTACCGCCAGCTCACAGACCGCAATGCACGAGAGTCCACGCTGGAATCCGGCCTTTATGGGACCTTGCTCGCATGGGTAGGGTCCAGGCTTCCCGACGACCATGCGCAGGCCCTCATTCAGGCCGCGTTCGATGCCATGACAAATCCGGACGGAGAGTCGCAGTAACGATTTCTGTGCTGCACACCCGACGGGTGAGGGGAGGCCGCATGTCGGGCTTCCCCTTTTTGTTTTTCCCTACACCCTTGCAGGGCAACAACATTCGAGGCAACCATGCCATACATCACCAGCGGCATCCCTTCATTTCCGGTCAGTCGGAACAGCGCACGTGGCTACCCGGTGCTGTACCTCGACTTCGACGGGCCGCTGCACCCTAATGAGGTGTATCAGACGAAAAAGGGCATCGTACTGCGAGCGCCGGGCCACGAACTCTTTGAGAATGTACCCATCCTCGAGAGTATTCTTGAGCCATATCCGACCGTACGTATTGTGCTGTCGACGAGCTGGGTCGTGGCGAGAGGGTTTCAGTTCGCTCGAAGCCAGCTCTCCCCAACGCTTCAGGAGCGTGTTATCGGCGCGACATTCCACCGACGCTTGATGCGCAAGGGTGAATTCACGAACATGAGTCGCGGCATGCAGATTTACTCTGACAGCACGCGACGCAACACCGGCGGTTGGGTAGCACTCGACGACGACAACTCGGACTGGCCGCGCGCCTGCCTCGACCACCTCGTGTGCTGTGACGAAACGCTCGGGCTCGCCAGTGAGCAGACGCGGCGCGAGCTGGTCAGCCAGCTGGACGCCTTGACCCAGCTTGTCGCAAGCGTGAACCGAGGCTTTTCTAAGGACAACCAGGACATCTATGGACCCCTACGTGAGCATGCTGATATCACGGGCTGAGTCTTCGGCGCAAAGCCAGGCGGCACGAATCCAGCGGGCAACCAGCCTGCGGGAAGTCGCACAGAACCGGCGCGCAGACGTTTCGAGCATAATCGCGGCGGTCGCCCGCACTCTACCTTCGGTGCGGCGCCTTGCCCAGGTCGCGGACGACAAGGCCGAGCGACTGGTCACCGAACAGCTTGCCGAGCTCGAGCGCCTGGTGGGAGACGCATTCGAGACCCGCGCGTCGTTCCTTCGTGAGAGGGAGTGGGTGCATCTGCGCGGCAACTTTCCTTCCCTCGTCTCACGGGTGGACAACGCTGTCACAAGCATGCGCCGGGCGCGCACACCCTCCTGATTTTCAGCCATCCTCCTGAGGGTGGCTTTTCTTTTGCCCCAAAGCAAATCCGCCCGGCAGCCACCGGGCGGACCATATCTAAACACTGCCTCGTCAGGTCACGTCCAGGCAGAACGAAGCCAGCCCGGCTTCGAGAAAGCCCACGGGCCCGTGCTCGCTGCCAGATGGCGTATTGTCGCCCGCGTTCGCATCGGTGCGACGGTACGCGAGGGATTCGCCGTCTCTGATATAAACAAGAGTCGACCCGGCTCCCCGGTGCAGTCGCACAAAGAAAGACAGGGAAGGGCGCAGCAATGACAGGCCGTGGCTCACATCGTAGAGAATGCTTTCCGACTCCTTCGATTCATGAAGCCACAGGGCGGTGGGCTCCTCACCCCGGAGTTCGACGCCTCGCATCTCGAGGAGCGGAAATACTTCGGCCTTGAAGGCCTTAATGGCGGTCGGGCTTGCGTGCACGACCAGGGTTGTCTCGTAGCGGGACACGGATACGCTCCAGGCAGGACAGGTTGATTTCAGGAATCACGCTGTCTAGTTACTGCTTCATCGGGCACCCTTTGCTGGCGTGCCAGCCCCGGCCGCCGACGCGCCGGCGTTTTTCTTCGTGTGTGTTTTAGGGCTGCGTTCCTGCCTTCTCGCTACACGCGGGCAGGAACCCCTGAAAAAGACGTGCAACACATGGAGAAGAATGACGTGACCGAATGCCCTCATCGCTTGAAGCGGATGCCCGTGGTCTATCTGGCCGGCGGTATGCGCGGCAACTGGCAGGACCTCGTCAAGGACGCCATTCCTGGCGCCATTTACATCGACCCGAGATGTCACCCGTTTAAGGACGAGGCAAGCTATACCGCCTGGGACATCAAAGGCGTCGAGATTGCCGACATCGTGTTCGGCTTCATCCAACGCGACAATCCGAGCGGCGCAGGTCTCGCGACGGAGTTCGGCTATGCCTACGCGAAGGGCAAGACTCTCGTGTATGTCGAAGAACAGGACTTCCCGTACACGCGCTATTTCGGAATGGTGCGCAGCCTGACGGGGCCTGACAACTGCCACGCGACGCTCATGGATGGAATTCAGGCGCTGCGTAGCGTCATCGACAGCGGAAAGTACTAAAATCAAGGAACTTATGAACCCGATGCGACAAAAGCTCATCAGCCACATCACGGGCCTGCTGGACCCCACGCGCGTGACCATCAACCGTCAAGCCATCGAGGCAGTCGAGGCCGACTTCGCCGGCTTTGCTCTGGCTGAGGCACGATTGCCGTTCGCGGTAGAGCAGCCGCGGGACGTCATACCGTACCTGCTCGCGCAGACCGCGCTGCAGTACCGGTTCTGGGATGGCTCAGGCGAGAACTTCTGCCGGTACGCGCTCGACGGCAAGGTCGGCTCGGTCGCGATGGTGATGGGCTTCGACATTGCCTGGGGCACTGGCCCTCTGCCGGGAACCGAGATGCTGGCATGTGCGAATGTGCCATTTGCGACGACGAACGCCAAGGCAAAGGACCTACTGCAGCGCCATTTCGGCGATATCCCGGACCCGGTTTCGCGAATTGCCATTCTCAGCGAGGTTCTGACCGTCACACGCCTTGCCCGGGTCACCACCGCGCTTGATGAAGCGTTGCGTGCGGGACGCGCGGGTGTCGAGGAAGCACTGCTGATTTCGAAGGAGTTCCCTCTCGCGTACGGCGACCCATTCATCAAGAAGTCGCAACTCGCCATCAGCCTGATGGCGGCCGAGTATCGCCGCGCTGGGGTTTCGGTGACGCCGGACGTGTTCGCATTCGCGGACTATCAGGTGCCGGCGGTGATGCGGCATTTCGGCATCCTCGAGTATTCCGACAAGCTGGCAGCCAAGGTGGACTCCCGTCAACTGCTGGAAAAGGGCGGCCAGGACGAACTGGCAATCCGCGCGGCCACCGTCATCGGCTGTGAGATGTTCGCTGAGCACCACGGCGTGACTGCTGCGGAAACCGACTGGTTCTTCTGGCTCAAGCGTAAAGAACCCGTTCTCCCGTTCCACCTGACCGAGACGACCGCCTATTGAACGGTTGAGAGGCGGCGCCCTGACGCCACCCCCTGATTTGACCACGGACCTCTCCAGGAGGTCCGTTTTTTCGTTCGTCAGCAAATGTTTCGCTAGACCAGAGGCCGTGCGCATAACGGCGACGGAAAAACACAAGGAACTCCTGATGGAACATTCGCAGTTGGGGCAGGTGGTTGCCGGGTTGAACACGTTGCGACGCTACCCCGAAGTATTCGAGAAGGGAGAAGTATCGGCGATGCAAGGAGTCATCTTCGCAACGGGCCCCGCGCCTGGCGCCATGGATGAGCACGAGGTTGCGTCGCTTGCGACCCAGGGCTGGACCTGGAGCCCCCAGGTGCAGCGCTGGAAGATTTCAGTCGCCACGCTGTAGCCGGATTCGTAGTGTGATTCGCTGACGGAGAGCCTCAAGCTCTCCGTTTTTCTTTCCGCAAAACAAAGTCCCGCACGAAGCGGGACGAAGGAATTCAACTTAGTCGAGATAGGCCCGTTTGCCGCGGTGCGCTTTCAGGAAGGCAATCACCTCGGCTACGTCAGCCTGGCTGTACACGGGGTGGCCCGGTGCGTCCGAAAAGGCCGCGTTGATGCCACTGATGAGCGCATCGTTGACGACCACCAGGGTATGCCGGCCAAAGAGCGTACCGACGCGCTGAAGCGCTTGTGGAACGCCGTCGTCCAGCGAGCCTCCGCATACCACCGACATACGCGACAGGCGACCGAGCCAGACAGCCGGTCCCTTGTACTGATGCTTTTTGAACCGGTCTACCTCCACCACAAGGCGATGGGCCTCCGGCTCAAGACGCTCGCAACGTTCCTGCCAGAAGTTCCAGTCGTACCACCGACCGCGAAACCGTACCTGAACTGATTCACGCGTCGGTCGACCCCGTTCATCGTCCGAGAGAACGTCCGTGCGGACCTGCAGTCGCCGGTTCGACTTCTGCTCACGTGTCTGGCACACCCGGATGTACAAATCACCTGCCATGTTTTCTCCTGCAGTCAGAAATTGCCTTCGCGGTATAGCAAAAGCGGGGCAAGGCCGGGCGGCCCTAAAAACAAAACCCCGCGTGAGCGGGGTTGGAAGAATAAGGCATCGAGGAGTACTCGAAGCAGTCAAGACAAAGCTTGACGAATAAGGGAATCAGGGCTGAATAATGTTCACCTGCGCTGAAGCGACAGAACCGTACACAGAGCATAGGCTCTGATAACACGCATGGCCGAAGGGGTGGCAAGACCTACAATCGCAAACGCGATTGCAGAAAAGCCGAGTGAAGCCTCGAAATCCGCGTCCATGACAAGGGACGCGACGAACACTGCTACGGAACATACCGCAGCCATCCACCTAACGATGAAGAAGCTTAACAGCTTCCCGACCGCCGAGAACATGGCGCGAAATGCATCCTTCGTGTCCACATGCTCCTGATTCTTGCCTCGGCTCCACGTCAACCGCAATACAGCAGTTGTCGCGGCACCGCAGACCGTAATCACCAGAGCAAGTACAACCAACGACCCAAAAAGGTGTGCGAATTTCATGAGTGCCTTTGGACAAAATCTGTAGCCACGAACGTGGGGGTGAACGTGCCTCGCAGAGCCAGAAAAGTTTCCTATGCACCCTATAGCGACACGTTAAAAACGGCCTCAGTCCGCTGCCGGCAGCTCGAAAATCGCGATGTGGGTTGACCCCTCTCCGGGCGGCGCGCTACGCTGAATCACGAAGGGCGGGTAGGGCATATACCGCGGGCTGTCGTCGACAACGAGACCGAGCCCATTGGGGCTGCGCCGGGCCGAGCGGACAACGAGGCAGTCCACGATAGGCTTCAGGCCCCCGTAAGCGTTATCCCAGTCGAGCATTCCCGAACACCGGCGGACCACAACCAGCGCGGCACGTTGCAAGGGAACATCGGGCACCTTCCCGAGCAGGCCTCTGGCGAGCACCTTGTTGCACCACCACTGTCGGACCCCCTTGTACACCCTGGGCTGCAGCCCGCGAATATCGTTGTTCGAGGGCGATTCGCGATTCAGGAGAAAGCTGTACCGCAGCGTCGCGCCGTCACACCAGGCCGGTATTTCTATATCGGGCGGCAGTTCGAGCAGTTGCTGCGTGTCGGACAGGTCCATCCTTGCCTCCAGAGAAACAGAAGCCAGCCGGAATGGCTGGCCGGGGAAGAGTGGGGTGGCGGTGCTCAACCCATCATTGACGACGGCTCCCGCTCACGGGAATGCACGGCGTCCGGCGCTGGCGCTGCCTCCGGCAGTGAGGCCATGTCGACGTCCTGCACATGGCGCCGCGCGGAGGCCGGGTACTCGATAAGACCAGCCGCGTACGCGTTCTGACCCAGCGGAATGTCGAACGCGGGCACGCCGTCGATGTTCAGCTCGGGATGGGCGCGCAGGACCTTCCCGATGGGCGCGCGCAGGTGCCAGTTCGAGAAGGCCGGGTCGGTCGGCATCGACCGGGGTTCGTAGGCCATGACGGGGCCGTGCTGGCCGCGCGCAACGGCGCGCAGGACGCCCCATGGCTTGCATCGACCGGTGTGCACGAAAAGCGTCCACACGTCATGCGGCGCATTCTCGGGCAGCACGACCCGGTGCAACGCATTCGGACCGATGAAGTTGAACCAGCGGCGAATCCTGCGGCCCACCCACCGGTCCTCGAAGTACCAGCCGGCGAGGATAAGGGAGAGGGAATACCGGAACGGGTGGTCGTGAACCCCTTCCTCGTCGCAAGCGACGAACCGGTGCAGATAGAAACGCAGGCCCGCAAACGTCCCAATGTAGGAGCGCTCCAGATAAGGCTTGCCCTGATGGGGGATGTGGCGCGTGGGCAGATTGCCCTGAATCCGGAAAAGGAGACTGCGCGGCAGCAGCATTCGGCACCTTCTAAAACGGGAGGGTACCGCAGTATAGCTCTAAAATCTAAAATTAGAAAACAATTTGCCTAAAATGAAACGGCGACCACTTTAGACTGGTTGGTCGCCGTAGGTCATCAGGCTGCTAGTCGAAGTTCATGTAGGTTTCGGGGGCGCAGTACCAGCCAATCCCTTGAACGAGGACGTGAAGCGTGCCGTTGCGGTCAACCTGACTCGCGCTGACGAGGTCGGGACTGACGAAGACGCGCGTCACGCGCAGGCTGGCCAGCAGCTTGCGTGCCGCAGCGATGAACTGTTCCGGCTCCGCCAGGTCCTTCTGGACGACCCCTGCGAGCAGGGCGCTCTTGTCGCGATGGACGGCTACGCGCATGGTTGTGCTGCCGTCGGCTTCCTCGACCTGTGCGAAGGTCACGGCAAGCTGCGCAAGCTCAAGACCATGTTCGCCGGCAACGTGCTTCATCAGCGAACCCAGGCCGAATGCTTCTGCCATGTGCAGCGCGTTCCTGAAGATTCGCCACGCGCCGCCGAACCCCACCATCTGATGGGTCAGCAGGAGCGGCTCGACGTTCTCCTCCTGCATGTCATATTGCGCCTCGAAGGTGAAGTTGCCCTCGTCAAGCTCCTGGAGCAGCTCGAACTGTCGAGTGGACTGCCGCTCACCGCCGCGCACGAGAACGATGACAACGGACTCCATGAAGGTCGGCCGGTCATCCTGGGATGCCCAACCGTTGATAAGGCGCTTGTCCGTGTCGACGGAAAGCAGACGGTCCAGCTCCGGTCTGCGCTCAGCCGGGCTGGTCGCAATTTCAGCGTCGCCCTTGACGCGTCGGCAGAAATTGAAGATATCGACTGGCGACTGATGGAAGAGGACGTTCGTTGGCAACAGGAAGGGGAGGACCCGGACATCGCGCTCACGCAGGCCGACGTGTTTGGCAATCGCGTGGGCCACCTTTTCGGGGTTCTCGAAGCGCGAGACAACCGTGCCGGCAGGCTGAACGTGCACGACCAGACCCGCGTAGGCCCGCCACCCCTGCAGCGGCACGCCGCGAATGTGGACGGGCTCAATGCAGAACGTGTCCATGAGCCGGTCAAAGGCTTCGCGCGCCGCGTCCGTATCGGCACCCGACAGCGCCAGCGACAGCTCAATCAGCGACTTGTGGTCACCTGACTCCAGCAGGGCCATCAGCGCCATCGCGGTGTCTTGAAACGGACCCAGTTCACCACGGGCAAGGCCGGCAAAGTTTGCAGCAAGTTCGGTGGGGCGCATTCGATTTACGTGATACGGCGTTATCAGAGGTTGTGTTTGGCGGTGCGGTGAGGGCGCTGGCTATACGGAGCCCTTACCCAATCCAGGAAGCATCGCCATGATTCAGTCCATCGCAGATGAAACGTTCAGGCAGGAAGTGCTCGAATCGCCCGTGCCCGTGCTCGTCGACTTCTGGGCCCCCTGGTGCGGTCCTTGTCAGACCATGGCGCCAGCCCTTGCGGAATTTGAGCAACGGCACGGTGCTCGCATCAAGGTCGTGAAGGTCAACATTGACCATGACCCGGAGCATGCGATGCAGCTTTCCGTCCGTTCGGTGCCCACGCTGATGCTGTTCGAGAAGGGCGCTGTCACGAAGTCGGTCGCTGGTGCGCAGACCCTCGCGCGACTTGAGGCGGCCTTCGCGGTATAAGGAACACCAGCGACGGAGCAGTTTTTCGGGCCTGGCTATACGAGTCTCAACAAACAGTTCCCCAAGAGGGAAGGAGACTCCAAGCATGTCCAAGCTCGCCGTCGGTACCGTGGTCGAACTCCTCAGCGGCGGTCCGCTCGCTACCGTCATCCGCGACAAGAACCTCGAGGCCGGCAACAAGCATGTCGAGATTGCGTGGTTCGATGGTTCGGCACTGAAGAAGGACGTCCTGCCGAAGGACGCACTGCGCGAGAAGGTCGCTGCTCCGTCGAGCAAGCCGGCGGCACCGGCAGACGCCGAATAAGCGCCACGACTCTGGCTCAGGAGCCCCGCATCAGATGCGGGGCTTTTACGTTTTCGCATCGCGTCGTATCGGCTCAGTCCGCGTCGGGGAGCTCTTCGTCGGCGTCGGAGTTTCCCGACCCGGCAAGAACCATGACGGCCATGAACGTCACCAGGGCAGCGACGCCCCATTGAACACACATTGAGACGGCCCCCTCCAGGATTGCTGAAGGCGTGGGGAGCGCACCTCGCGTTTCACTCGCTGAGCCAAGAATTTCGGTCACGAAACGCATCATCATCGGCAGCGCAGCCACAACGAAAACATTCAACAGAGTGCTCAAATTACCGTTAGCCGCCGCTGCCCCCGCCACCACCACGAAGGACAAGCCAGCCACCACGCTCGCCCACAGCGGCAAAATGCCCAGGCCCGACTGGTTGCCGAAAAAATAGAACAGGGCAGCGCCGATGCCCGCGCACAGCAGCAGATACGCCAATGCGCCAAGTGGCAAGCGCGATAGCAGGTCGTCCGTGCGCGAGGGGTTGTGTGCGGGCCGGTGCGCTAACAGTGGGCCGCGCGTCCCGTGCCGGGGCAGGTTTTTTGTGAAGTCAATCATCCGCGAGGTCCTCCAGGTGCCTGGGTCATTCAGGCATCAACGTGAGTTGGTGCACGCGGATATAGGTCGGCCCGTTTAGCCTTTGCGGTGTGCGGGCCATCGATACAGCGCCGCGCTTACTTGCGCACCGGGACATTCCAGGCGGGTCGCTCCGTAGCACCCGAGTCGACCACGACGAGATAGCGGCCTGCAAGACCGGTGGCCACGCGGTCCTTGGGAAGGACCCAGAGGTGTTGCCCTTGCGCTTCAGCCTCCAGGTAGTCGGCATCGAGCACACCGTAGTGGTCGACGAACTGGTTAAAGCCCGCGGAGACTCGCACGCACCCCTGCGAAGCGGGGTGACCCAGCTTCGGTTCTGCAAGGTCCGGGTCGGTGGCATGCATCTGGAATCGGATTTCCCGCGGCTCGCGGGTGCCCCAGGCCTTGTCGGCCGTCTGCCAGCCGAAGTCCCAGATTCGCATCCCCTTGCGGCCGTATCCCCGGAAGCCGTTCGAATTTTTCGTGCCTTGTGCACGGAAGGAGGGGTTCTCGAGCGTGTTGGCGAAGACGCCGACAGGGGTGTAGAAGTGGTCCTTCTGACCGGACCGGCCTGTCGACACGGGCGTCGCCCCAATGGGATGAACGCCGCCGGGACCCATCACAAAAACGAACGCTGCCTGAACGTTGGGGTTGCGGTCTGCGACCACTACGAACTCGTCGTGGTCGATGGCGACCTTGGCCTGCGTGAGCTGCTCCTGAGCGAGCGCGCCATACGTTTCGAACACATCCGGTGTTGCATCGAGCCGGCGCGTGACAATGCCGTCAAACTCCGCTGGAAGATGCTGCACGAGGGAGGCGTCCGCCGTGGCGGTTGCGGGCGATACCGTGCTGCTTGCGAGCTCGACGGTGGCGGCCGGGGCGGACGCGGTCTGGGCCATCGAGCCAGCGGAAAAAGAGAGGGCTGCCGCGAGGGCGGCGAGCAGAGGAAGAGAGCGCATTGTGACTCCGGATTGGAAGTCACGCGTCTAGTGCCTCGCGTTTAGCCGGGGACCGGTTGGTGGCCCCGCAAGCCGTGTCTATTTCCCCAGATAACGCCGCTGTAGCTGCTCGGCCACCCACGCGCTGGTCTTCACGTCAGCGGGTGCCTTCTCGGCGAACGACAGAATCTGTGTCTTGAGGTCACTCTCCGGGGCATGCTGCAGCAACGCTGCCCAGAGTGCTGGCTTGACCGAGACGGAACTGCGTTCGCCCGAGCGCTTGCGGTACATCACGATGGGCGGCTCAGGCAGGCTCTCGGTTGCGGCCGACTTTGCCGCCGATGCCGCGCGCGCAGGTGAGCGTGGTGTGTTCTGTGTCTCTGCGCGAGGCGCGGGCGACGCCTGCGGGGTGGGAGCCCCGAAAAGCTCACGCGTGGCCTTGCCCACCAGGGCGTCAGATGCCCCCGCAGCTATCAGGGCTCGCAGGGCGGTCAAGCGGAAGATGTCGTCAGGTGCTGACTGCGGTGCCGGGCCGCCGACAAGCTCACGCGCAACCTTGCCCTCCAGGGAGTCAGTTGCGCCTGCGGCTATCAGGGCTCGCAGCGCAATCAGGCGGGAGGTGTCTTCAGGTGCGGTCATGGCTGCATATTATGCAGCATAAAATTGCATAAAAACAATCGCCCAGAATTTATGCAACCGGCCCTTGAATAATTATGCAATTTATGCAGCAGGCTCTCAGGTTCTTTCTTCGCTGGCCAACAACAGCGCAAAGCGCGCTGTTTGAAACTTCAAGTAAACAGGTTTACGAGTTCAGGCACCCTGAAAGCCTTGCCTGACGGGGCGTTCAGGGTATTCCTGTGAGGGTTTTGGGGCGCCGTGTGAAGGTTTTGGGGCGCCAGATGTGGAGGTTTTGGGGCTAGATGTGAGGGTGACGGGGCATGTGTGTGGGTTTTGGGGCGAGGTCGTGCGGGAGGGTTGTCCACAGGCCGAAGTGTGAGGGTTTTGGGGCGTTGCTCGTTTGCGAGACGTCCTGCCCATCGTCGGCCGTCCCTCGAACAATCAAGGGGTTGGCTCAGGTGTGAAGGTTTTGGGGCGGTCGCCCGGGCCACCAGGGTTTCGCAGCTGTGCGGGTTTTGGGGCAGTTCCGTGGTGGACAGCGATGGCAGCTGTGAAGGTTTTGGGGCGTTGTATGCGTTCTGGTTGTTGTGAGGGTTTTGGGGCTATCCGGCAGCGCAACGCGGGTATGCCGGCGTTTATCGTTTATGCAGGGTAAGCAGCAGCGGCCTAAAGAAATCGCCATCAGCGGTCGTAAACCCGATACCACTTGACCTGTGAACGATATGCCGCTAATTTTTCACAGCAACTGACTGGTGTGAATTCCGTCGATGATTTTTTCCACAGCAAAGTCGTGAACAAGAACAATCCCTCGCTGGCCGATGCACTGGGCCTGGACATCCTGTCGGTCTCGCAGCAGGAGCAGCTGCCGCTCGTCATGGACTATCCGCCCGTGAAAGAGGTCCCGACGCTGCGCAAGCCCGTGCCGGTGGTCCACATCTACCCGGTCAACGGTGAGTATGACCTCTACACCCGGCGTGTCTTCAACGTGTTGCTGGTTGAGACGTACAAGACCTGGTCCAGCATGAGTACGGAAGTCCAGGCGCAGTATCTGGCTGAGCGCCGCGTACTGCGATTCCGGAGCAAGGTCTCCGATATCCGCAAACAGCTGGGCAATGCGTCCAAGTCGAACCGCCGTGTGGTCCAGGCCGTTCGCAGGCTCTACCGGCTCGAGTTCCGGTTTGATGTGACGGGCGAGGATGGCGACCTCTGGAACATGGACTCGCGGCTTCTGGCACAGGTCGGCCGGCGCAGGTCAGCAGTGACGGTCGACGGAGAGTCGGTGCCCGCCGTTGACGAGGAAGAAGACGAGGAACTCGTCAAGGAAATCTGCTGGGAGTTTCCACCGGATGTCTTTGCGATGCTGGTGTCGCGTCGGGTGTATGCCGCGATTGACCTGAGTCTCGCGAATTCGTGGCGCTCCCAGTTCACACTCTCGCTCTACGAGAACACCTACCGCTATCGCAACAACCCGAAACGCTTGACCGCCCGTCTTTCCGTTGAGCAGTGGATGAATCTGATTGGCAATGGGTCACCGGCCCTTGCGCGCTACAAGGCGCAAGGAGGCTATCGGTACTTCAAGCGTGAGATGCTCAAGCCGGCCATCGACGAGATGAACAGCAGCGAGGTGTGCCCGATTACGGTTGAAATCATCGAAGGTTGGTCGGGCAAGAAAATTACGACGCTGCAGTTTCGTGTCATCGACAAGCAGGCGACGGATAGTGGCGTTGGGCGCGAGCTGGAGGAACTGCAACCGGAGCATCCCGAGCTCGTCAAGAAACTGCGCGCCTTTGGCGTTGACGAAGACGCCATCAAGAAGGTTTTGCGTGGGGCCGAAGACGACATCTTGCGCGCCATCCGCATCACGGAAAAGGCTTTGGAGAAGGGCGGTGTCGATAGCGCCGCCGGGTATTTCATCGCGGCGTTGCAGCGGCAGTTCCAGGAGGTGGAGTCCGTCGAAGATGTTGCCGCGCGCAAACAGAAAGAGCGCGAGGAGGAACTGCGGGAGAAGGCGTCACGTGAAGAGCTGGAGGTTGCCTACCAGCAGCACCGCGGCGCGCGCACGCGGGACTACTTCAACAAACAGTTGCCGGTGGTGCGGGAAGCGCTTTTAACATCGTTCATGGCAGTCGACGATAGCCTGCCGGTTCGTGCGCTGTACGTGGCGAATAACACGGACAATCCGCGCTTCCAGGGGACATTCAACAACTGGCTTGCCCGGAAAGATGGCATCCTGACTCAGCCCGAAGAGCAGTCCATCGAGGCGTTCGCGGCGTGGCGAAGTGCTTCGAAACCCGAGAAACCCGGCAAGTCCAAAACCCGCGCGGCAAACGCCTGACCCAAACAAACAGGCCCTTCGGCTGAAGGGCCTGTTGTCATCTGGGCGTCCGCAAGTCACGGACTCATGGCGACCGGGTGTCAGTCCTTCTGAAATGTGTCTGCGTTGGCGTAGAGGGCATTGCTCGCCATCGCGCCAACGGCACGCAGACTCATGTAGCTCTCGCTCGCGCTCGCCATCGCCTGGAAGGCACCCACGACCGAATCTGATTTCGATGGGTCGAAGGTGGCGACATTGCCGCGGGCAATATTCAAAACACCCGCCATTTCCAGGGCGCCGCCTTGCGGGCCCATGAGCGTGAAGGTCCAGCGGCCTGTTGCTTCCAGACGCGTGATGAGGTCCTTGAGCAGCGTACCCGTGTATCGCCGCGACCAGTTCTCACCACCGTCGGTGAACGCCGCAACGAGGAAGGCCGTGTTCGGATTGTCAGCCTCCGGCTGGCTCAGCAGCATCGCCACAGTGTCGCCGATGGCGTCGTAGAGTGCCGTGTTCCCGTTCGGCGTGTACTGGTCGTACGAGAGCGGTGTCAGCCGGTCCGCCGGCACTACAGCCAGTACCTGGCGGGGCGTCGATGCAAACACGTTCAGCGAGACGAGCGTGCGGCCCGCGTGTTTAGCGCCGTCCTGCACCACCTTCACCTGCGCATTGAAGCCAGTAAGGGCGGCCTCGCGATGCGTGAGCATGGAGTACGACTCATCGAGAATCAGCCCTGCATGCGTCACCTGGTCGCCGACGGCAGTGCGGTTGCGTTGGGCCGCGCACTCCTCGACCGAGCGTGCCAGTACACGCTGAACCGCCTCGGGCGGAACAAACGGTTGCGGGGCTACGCCCAGCTGCTGCCCGAAGACAGGGGATTGAGGTGCTTGCACATAGCCCGTCAGGTTGGGCAGCTGTGCGGGAGGGAAGAACGGGTTCTTGTTATTCAAGTTTGGTCTCCTTGCGCGATTTGAAGAATTGCGCAATCGGGTTAGGTGGGTTGTTGTCTGCAACGGGCGCAGCAGCTTCAGGCAGGGCCATGAGCTGCGCGCTGTTCACAGCGCACTGGAACGACGGCTCAGCGAGCGAACCGCAAAAGTTCATGGCCTGGAGGGCAGGGCTGACGGACAGGCTTGCGGCCTGTGCACTCGCAATCGGCGGCTTCCTGCTGTTCGCATAGGCTTCCAGCCCCATGCGCAACAGGCCCGCTACGGCGACATCGCCAGTGACACCCAGCTCCTGCTTCACGCAATCCAGCTGTGCTTTCTCATCGGTGGTGACATAGGCCTCCACCCGGCGGTAGCTGCTTCCAGCCAGTCGTTCACGAAATGCCTTGACCCGGGTTGCTGAGTCGGCAGGGGTGTTCGGTTTGTTCATCAGAAGGTCCTCGCGCCGTTACCGGTAACGAATAGCGCGGCGTTTTATATGCTCGGAGACCTGGCGGAAATGGCGAGGCAGCAACCGGCGACGTGGCCGCCGGAAAACCGGTTCTTCCAAAGCGGAGGCGGCGCGCTATGTTGCCGTCCCGGCCCGCCCTTGCGGGGGTACAGGTTTGCAACAGGCGCGTTGGGCTTGGGCGGCGCCGGGACGGTTGGCGTTGGTCAGTGCTGGTACGCGCAAAGGCCGCGGACCGTACCCGTCGGGCGCTTCGCTGCCTGGTCCGGGGAGGGTGAATGTGCGCGACGACCGCTGAAGAAACGCAGGGCTATCGCACAGCTATGTGAGCGTGAGGCTGGCAAGAAAGGGGTAGCTATATGCGGCAGGTCAACTCTATCTTTCATGTGGTCACCATGGACATCTTTCACATCATCGCTGGTCTCACTCTCCTTGCTGTTGTCATCCTTGGGGTGACCTTCCTCGTGAAGGTTTATCTGAAGGAAGTTGCCAAGGCCGACGCCGTCAAACTCGCTGAAGACTCCCGTACGCAGCGAACTGGCATCGAACGTGAGCTGCGCAAGCTGGAACTCGAAGCACGGCAACGTCGTCTGTCCCGGGACGAGAACGCTCGCTACGCGAGTCTCATCAAGCAGCGCAACGCGATGGCCTGAGTCCAGCACGTTGCATTTGCTCATTCCAACGCCCCTCTCCGAGGGGCGTAGTTTTTGTGTCGCGCCCTGGCCTTTAGTCGGCAGCCGGACCGGTCCTCGCTACACGTAGCAGGCCATTTACTGGATATCTTCACCATGACATCAGCAGCAACAGGCAGCCCATTGCCGGTGCAGTACCTGCTCGCAGTGACGGGCCAAAGCAGGGAGCAGATTGACGCATTCATCGCGCAGGCAGAGGGGGCCGACCCACGAAAGCCGCTTCATCCACCGCGCGTCATGCCGGCGCCCAGCGACCTGAAAGACATCAATCCCTTCTCGATGCCGTACTACCACCTGCTCGCCGGGCGCTGGAAACAGGCCGCGGACCTGCTGGACCGACTGGGCGGCGACGAGGAGTTCATAGCGATGCTGCGTGACCCGCAGCGCGCGACGCAAGCGCAGAACTACTTCTCGAAGCATGCGGACGCCGATGCCCTCGAGGGCGTCCAGGCAGTCAAGGACAATCTCGACCGGCACGGCGTGATGACGCGTGCGCAGTGGACAGCGCAGAATTGGGGGTGGATGACCGCGGAACTGGAAAGCGAGCGGCAGCGTCCGGCAGACGTACGCGTTACATACCGTTTCAGTTCGCCTGCTATCGACCTGCGGTTTGTTGACACGCTCGCCGACCTCTACCCGGACCTCGCGTTTGGCGCCATCGCGGTCGACCGAACGGGTGGCCATGAGGTGCACGCGTGGCAGCACGTCAGTGAGAACTTCTTCATCAACGACAGGCGCGCGCTCGACCCGCTCAGGGAAACCTGGCTGCAGCGCCCACCGGAAGTCTTCAAGCTCGTCGGAGCATGATTTTAGGGACCACGCATGTGGTCCCTTGCTTTATCTAAAACAACCTGGTACGCTGTCTAAAACGGGTGCCCTATACCCGGCAACCACTTCCTTCACTTCGAGTCAACCATCATGTTGTAGGTTCTTTAAACCTCCATAACCTCGCGGCCTGCCTTGAGCCTGCGCATTCGCGCATCCATTCAAATCAAGCACCCGAGTGTTACTCATGAACAATCAGAAGCCGTACGTCTACGTCATCATCCGGCGGGACATCTCCATTGAGCAGCAAGCTGTTCAGATTAGCCACGCCTCGCTGGAAGCCGGGCGTGCGCTCTATGCTGCCGACGAACCCATCGCAAGCGTCATCCTTCTTCAGGTGCCTGACAAGGCAGGGCTGCTCGCGGCCGCCGCGCGTCTAAAGCGCTACGACATCGCGTTCGAGCTCTTCTTCGAGCCTGACTTTGGCATGGGCGAATCCGCCCTCGCGACCCGCCCCGTGCGTGGAAAAGAACGCCACCTCTTCAAGGCCTGGGAACTGTATCGGCATACGCCGGCGGTCACGCCATCTCCAGACGTCGCACGCGAAGCCGAAACGGCTTCTGCCTGAACCGCGCGGACCGCTACCTCTTCGCCAAGGCTTCGTTATGACCGGAATGTCCCGCGGTCCGCCGCTGCGCGGCACGGCGCAAGGACGCCCGCAGCACGCTTCGCGTACGGGATTCGTACGGACTACCTGACTCACGGAAAACAATCATGAACGCACAGACCCAGACCCAACCACCCCTCGACACCCTCTCTGGCGCCGGAGCGCCGGAAACACTGGACGGCGTGTGGCCGTTCGACATTCGCGCCTGGCCCGCGATGGCCGAGCCGGTGTACCGCACGATGCCGCGCGACGCGCGCTTTGCGCTCGGACGAATCTACCGGGACAAAGCGAAAGGCGGCGGGCACCTCACGCCTGCCGAGCACCTCCTGTATGCACTGCTCAAAGGCAAGAACCCGTTCCTCGCATTTTCTCCCGTGAAGACCCCGAGGCGTCTTGGCGCCGGGGAACTGGCGTGGGGAAGCTTCATGGCGGCTGCCCACGCCGCCGGCAAGCATCTGGATGCGCTCGCGGCCGCCGGGCAACTCGACGGAGTCCTGCACCATCAGCTGCGTCAGCTTCTCCTGATGGCGAGGTTGCGTGCGCTGGGTATGACCATTCACGCGCTGCCCGCCTCGTACAGGACGCGCAAGGAGGCGCTGCTCATGACGGCAATGGCCGAAGCGCCGCAGGGCCAGGGTTCGGTGAAGAAGCACTGCGATGACACGTACGGCGCGTACTGCGACATCGTGCGATACCTGACGCAGGGTGTGCGTCCGGCGCTGCCGGTTCCGCAATGGCTCGAGGCCTGCCGGGAGCCGCTGCGCGTCGTTGCCATGACGCATCAGCGGGTGATGCGGGATTACCTGACGATGCACGATTGTGGCAAACCGTTCAGCCTGCGGTTCGACGAGAAGGGCCGTCCGCACTACCCGGCGCACGCCGCCTTGTCTGCCCGCGTCTGGCTGGAAACGGGCGGGACCGCGCAGGTGGCTAGCCTCATCGCGCAGGACATGGACCTGCACACTCTCAAGGCGGAGGATACGGCCGAGTTTGCGGCGCGTCCGGCCGCACCCCTGCTGCTTCTGAGCGGGCTCGCTTCGTTGCATGCGAACGCTGCAGACTTTGGGGGCGCGCAGAGTGACAGCTTCAAGATTAAGCTCAAGCGGCTGACCTCGCGAGGCACACGGATTGCCGAAACCTGTTTTAAGTCGGCCACCGCATAAAGCGTGTTCGCTAAAGGACTCCTTTGCTCTAAAAAGGAGTCTTTTAAGTAAGTCTTATGCAAGACCGGGAGTCTGTCGCGCGTGCGCGTGTATACACGTGCGCGCATGCGCGCGACCTTATCGCCGGGGCCGGGTTTAAAGGTATCGCCCTACACCTGGTCGATAGAGGCGCGCTTCGCGCCTGACCAAGACCCTGAGCGAACGAAGGAGCCTGTCCGTCTTTCGTCTTTCGCCAACGTCGCAATTGAGGCTATTTATGACGCATACCTGCCATGCGAAGGGCTGCCGCGTCTCCGTGCGCCCTGAGCTGCTCATGTGCCCGCGCCACTGGCGTATGGTGCCGCGCTCGCTCCAGCTGGCTGTGTGGAAGCACTACCGCGCAGGACAGTGCGATGACAAGTCGCCTTCCGCCGAGTGGCTTGCCGCGGCGCGCGCGGCCATCGATGCCGTCGCGTCACAGGAGTCGAAGCCCCAGCAAACCCTTTTTCCCTGAGCTGATATGTCGCTTGAACTAACCCCGAACGAAATTGTTGGTTACCGCTTTGCAGTCGACTGGTACAACGTCGACGTGGTCGTTCTCAAAAAATACGGCCCCAACTCGAAGCACGCCGGCCAGGAGTATTCGCAGACGCTGGCCCACTGCAAAAACGTGAAATCTGCCGCCGAATGGCTGTTCCATCACATTCTTCGCGTAGACGGCAAGGAGGCTCAGGCCTCACAGCAGGCGCTCGACGGCACAGCCGCTAGTACGGAAGCGTTGATGCGTGTCGTCGACTCGGCACTACAACACGTGAACGCTGCAACGGCGGAGCTGCAGTCGCGCATCGACGCGCTGGGCCTGAACCAGAAAAACCTCGTCAAGGCGTTGGGCGGGCAAGACGCGCCCGCAGGCGAGGACGAAGGTGACAACGCCAAGGAAGCAAAGGACGCCGCGTAACCGGGAGGCCGCAAAGGCTGGCAGGGCCGGAGAATGAGCCAGTACTCGGGTCACAGGGTTACCGGGTTACAGGCTAACCGGCCCCGGGAATGAGCGCACCGTTCGCAACGCCTCCGACAGAACGCAAGCCCCTGCAAACGCAACATCTGCAGGGGCTATCAGGAAAGCATCTGGCTGCGCACTGCCTGCTCAGACCGAGGCCTGCTCGGCTTCCTCGGAAAGCGCCGGAGGCGTGACGAATCGTTCGGAAAGCATGTCTTTCGTTATCTCGCGCGGAAGCCACGCCTTCACGATTTCACAAGTCGCCAGAAATCGCTGGTGCTCCTCGGTTCCTTCCATGCTGGTCCTGCGCAGGAATCGAGAGGCCTTGCTCATCTCCAGCGTTTCCCCGCCGTTCGTCTGCAACTCGTTGCCCCACTCATTGAGTGCGAGGTCACGGGCTATTGAGGCTACCCGTTCGTTGAAGGTTGGAACATACTGTGCGGCCTTGGTGCCGCGAACGAAGCCCGGTTCCGGTACGGTCACAGTGCAGGCGGGCAAAGCGTCAGAGCGCGTAATTTCCCTCCAGACGTCGGCGCGTTTTTTCCACTGTCGTTCGTTTAGCTTTTCCGGGCGGTCGGTGTTGTTCCAGTAGGCGAAGCCATCGGCAACCCCCGTGCGCAGGAACAGGCCGAGCACTTCCGGGCTCTCAGCCTCAATGTGGCCGATATACGCATTGGTTTTCTTCGAGTACCAGAGCGTGAGCTTAATTTCAAAGTCCACCTCAGGGTCGCGACGCATGTGCGTACGGATATCACGCTGGCGGTCCATCATTTCCTGCAGCGCCTCGACCAACGCGCCATGAGCGAGGTTCTTCACCTTCATCCCGCGTTGGATGCCCACGTGAAAGTGGTCTAACAGCTCCACGGCCTGGCGGGCCAGGAACCGAGCCTGCCGTTCTTCCGAATGTGCCGTCAGCACGCTCATCGACTTCTGCAATGCTTCCAGTACGGCCGGAAAAGTGCGCTGCTTCATTCTGAAGCCCCTGTACGCCTTCATGCTCATAAAGCGTCGAGTCCTTTGTTGTTGTCTGTAGACTCTTTAGCGAACGTGCCTGGTGCAAACGCAGGGGCGGGAGTCGCTCGACCCGGAAACGGTTTTCGGCGGTTGCATTTCGCGGGGCGAAGGGTAAGTCCGGGGAGATGCGTGTCCGCGACTATGGGGTGGCTCCGATTGAAGCGGCCGTCGCGCTGGCGTTTGAGGCCGGCAGATGTGACCTGTCGAAGCTGTTTGTCGAGGGCGGTCGGCGCACGGTCATAGCGCTCGAGCCGACCCGTGCGCTGGTGCGCTGCAGACCTGATTCAACAAAAAAGCCCGCGGCGCGCGTAGGCGTCTCGCGGGTTTTCTGCCTTCTGGCACGCAGCTTAATGTGCGGTCTTGCGGCGGAGGAGCTTCGAGGTGAAGCGCCAGCCGGCCCACACGACCACGAGAGCCGCGGCAGCGAGGAGGGTGGCTTCGTAGTGGCTCATGGTAGCTCCGGACAGCGCCGGCCTAAAATGATGTGTTGTTCGCATTTTAGCATAGCGATGCCGAACGTCAACCTAAAGCGATTTTGGGCAGCACAACAAAAAGCCCTGCCGTGAAGGCAGGGCAATCAGATACGGCTGTGTTACGACGTGATGGTGCCCGTGCTCTTTTGGCTCAGATTCGGCCAAAAGAGACGCAGGAGCGGCTTTACTACAATCAAAGCCGCGCATCCGAGAAACAATGGGTCCATGTTCTCTCTGTCCTCGCGTGTTGTGCTGAAATCCGCCGTGAGGCGGGCCAGGGGGAGCGGTTGGGAGACGCTCCGTTCAGCCGTCGACTTCCACGTCTTCGGACTCGGCATCCGACTTGGCCGTGGCCTTCTTCTTCTTTGCAGAAGCGTGGGCCTTGGTCTTGTCCTTTTCCTTTTCCTCAGATTTACCGTAGTCGCACTCCAGGAGGAATGCGGCAACACGGAAGGCGAGCGACAGGAACACGAGACCTGCCGCGGTCCATGACGACACAGCCAGAGCCGCTTCTTCCACCTTCAGCATCTTCGCCAGGGCGAGAGCTGCAGTATGGTAGGCGCCCGGCAGGGACGTCAGGAACAAACCGAACAGAGCAGCGGAGGCTTTCTTGAAGTCACTCGCTACGCTCTTCCGGGCTTCGGAGGTATCCAGGCCCCGAAACACGCCCTTAACCTTCATCCAGAATTTGCGCATCGCGCCTCCTTACAGGTGATAACTGCATCACCGTCCCAAGCCGTCTCCCAATGGGAGCCGACATGAATACGGCTCCTCTTTGGGTCTCGGCTCGGGTAGAGCGCGATTCCACCCTGCATATAGCACCCTCGAAAATGTCGCCCCGCAGCGGGGGTTTCTCTGGCTGGATGGACTGAGGACTGCGCGTACTCCCTACACAGCGCAGGCCAATCAAAAGGAGTGGAATACCCGATGGGTTCATTCAATGTGACCTGTTTCGCCAGCCTTCAAAGCATTGCGACGGGCGACCGCTGCTTCGTGCTGCCGGTGCTTCAGGAGTCGAGCTACGACGC
>Ga0157369_10000069_pt1 | contig 143271 bp, 144 predicted proteins | sample C25metaG_FD_113461 | JGI IMG/M metagenome (GOLD analysis project Ga0157369, IMG submission 113461) | Corn rhizosphere microbial communities from Kellogg Biological Station, Michigan, USA - C2-5 metaG | ecosystem: Host-associated > Plants > Roots > Rhizosphere > Soil | place: USA: Michigan... | reverse complement strand
CGTACGAGACGACCGACAGGATCACGCCGAACGCGAGGGTGAGTACGACGAGCGCGATCGACCGGCCGACGCTCGGCGAGATCGCGACCGGCGTCGTACCGACGACGGCGAGTACGGCGAACAGCGCGCCGCCGACGACGATGTCGCCGTGCGCGAACGGCAGTACGCGGGTGAGCGACCAGACGAGGGAGAAGCCGATCCCGACGAGCCCGTAGATGGCGCCGAGCGACAGGCCGGTGAGCACCGCCTGCAGCAGCTGCCCGCCGGTCACGCCCGCAGACTATTGCCCTGCGCGTGCTGCTGTGTCGCTCCTGCTGGTCTGGCGGGGCGCGATCGACCAGCAGGAGCTACCCAGCGCGTGGCGTGGCTGGCGCGTGGCGTGGCTCAGCCGAAGGGCAGCGGCGACGGGCTGGAGCTCGGCGTGCGCGACGGGAGGATCGGCGTGTTGCCGAGGTTGTTCTTCACGTTGACCGTCGCAGTGAGCCACAGCGTCTGGCATTGCGCGAGCTGGCTGATCCGCGTCACGCCGCGGATATCGCCGTGCACGAACGGCGCGTCGGCCTCGGTCGACTCGGCATCGCCGCGACCGAGCGTGTAACCGGCCCGCGGGTACTTCTGCACGATGAACAGCACGCTCTCGCGCAACGATGTCTGCGTGGTGAACCGGACGATGTTCACGCCGTCGCTCGTGCGGCTCACGCCGCCCTTCATGATCGCGGCGTTGGCGGGCTTGGGCAGGTCGGCCGGCAGGAACGCCGGCCACTTCGTCTGAATCGCCTTGGCCGGTGTCGGGCACGGCGGTGGCGTGTAGAGCGACTGCGTCGGCGCGGGCTGGGCCTGCGGCTTGCTGCCGCCGTTGCACCCGGTGAGCCCGGCCACGCTGACGAGCGCCACGGCCGTGGCCGCGGCGAGTCGCACCGGCTGCATCAACACACGCCTTTCCACGACGACGGGGTCAAGGAACACAACGCGCGCGGCCCGGATCGGTGACGGATGCGACGATCCGTGCGTGACCTCCGATCCGTGGCCGGCGCCGCGCGCCCGCGCGCCGCTGGACGCGGCCGTGAGCGTGCCCGGATCGAAGTCGATGACCAACCGCGCGCTCGTGCTCGCCGCTCTCGCGGCGACGCCCACTGTAATCGAGGGCGCGCTGACCAGCCGCGACACGATGCTGATGGCCGACGGGCTGCGCGCGCTGGGCGCGTCGATCGACGCCAACGGCGACCGATGGACCGTGACGCCCGGCCCGCTGCGCGGCGGGGTGACGATCGACGCGGGACTGGCCGGCACCGTCATGCGCTTCCTGCTTCCGGTTGCCGCGTTGTGCGACGGGCCGGTGACGGTGGACGGCGACCCGCGCGCTCGCGAACGGCCGATGCTCGCGCTGGTCGACGCGCTGCGCCGGCTCGGCGCCGCCGTCACCGACGCGGGCGGCGGCCGGCTGCCGGTCACGGTCGCCGGTGCCCGTGGCCTCGGCGGCGGGTCGCTGTCGATCGACGGCAGCGCGTCGTCGCAGCTCGTCTCCTCGCTGCTGCTCGCCGCGCCGCGCTTCACCGCCGGGCTCGCGTTGCGCCATCGCGGCGAGCGGCTGCCGAGCACTCCGCATGTCGAGATGACGATCGCGATGTTGCGCGAGCGCGGTGTCCGGGTCGACTCGCCCGGCCCCTCGTCGTGGCGGGTGCATCCCGGGCCTGTCGCGGGCGGGACGGTCGCGGTCGAGCCCGACCTGTCCTCGGCGGCCGCGTTCCTGGCCGCTCCGCTTGTCGCGGGCGGCTCGGTGACGTTGCGCGCGTGGCCGCGGTCCTCGACCCAGCCGGGCGCGTCGACTCCCGACGTGCTCGCGCGCATGGGCGCGGCCGTGTCATCGACACCGGCCGGGCTGGTGGTGCGCGGCGGCGCCGAGCTGCGCGGAATCGACGTCGACCTCGCGGACAACCCCGAGCTCGCCTGCGTACTCGCGGCGCTCGCCGTGTTCGCCGCGACGCCGTCGCGGCTGACCGGCATCGGGCACATGCGCGGGCACGAGACCGACCGGCTCGCCGCGCTCGCCACGGAGCTCGGCGCACTCGGTGCGGACGTGACCGAGCTGCCCGACGGGCTCGCGATCACGCCGCGGCCGCTGCACGGCGGCGTGTTCCGGACGTACGACGACCACCGATTGGCGATGGCCGCCGCGGTCGTCGGCCTTGGTGTCGACGGCGTACTGGTCGAGAACGTCGCGACCGTCGGCAAGACGTTCCCGTCGTTCGTCGAGGCGTGGACCGCGGTGGTCGGGGGTGCCGGCTGAGCCGGGCCCGGGCGGACGACGAGGATCGCCTCGGCCGGGCCGGCCGCGGCTCGCGACCGCGCAGCCGGCTGCGGCCGCGCCACGACGACGCGACCGCGGCTCGGGTGGTCACGGTCGACCGCGGCCGCTACGGCTGCCTGCTCGCCGACGACACCCTCGTGGTCGCGATGCGAGCGCGCGAGCTCGGCCGCCGATCCGTCGTCGTCGGCGATGAGGTGGCCGTGGTCGGCGACGTGGCCGGCGGCCCGGACGCACTCGCGCGAATCGTCCGGGTGGACGAGCGGCGATCGGTGCTGCGCCGTACCGCGGACGACGACGACCCGCAGGAACGCATCGTCGTCGCCAACGCCGATCAGCTCGTCGTCGTCTGCGCCGTGACGACGCCGGTGCCGCAGCCGCGGCTGGTCGACCGCTGCCTCGCGGCGGCCTACGACGCGGGCGTGGATCCGGTGCTGTGCCTCACAAAAGTGGACCTCGGCCCGGCGGAGCCGGTGCGCGCGATCTATCGTGCGCTCGACGTACCGGTGGTCGAATCCGGCGAAGGATCGCGCGACGCGGCGGTGGCCGAGTTGCGGTCGTTGCTGGCCGGACGCGTCACGGTCTTCGTCGGATCGTCGGGCGTGGGCAAGTCGACGCTCGTCAACGCGGTCGTGCCGGACGCGGACCAGCGGGTCAACGCGATCAGCGCGGCGACGGGAAAGGGCCTGCATACGACGACCGCCGCGATTGCTCTGGCGCTGCCCGCGGGCGCGGGCTGGGTCGTCGACACTCCGGGGGTGCGGTCGTTCGGGTTGGCGCACATCGACGCCGGCCGGCTGGTGACGTGCTTCCCGGACTTGGCGGCGGGTACGGCGGAGTGCCCGACCGACTGCGACCACCTCGACCGCGAGGTGTGCGCGCTGGACGACTGGGTCGCCGGCGGGCATGCGCATCCGGAGCGGCTCGACTCACTGCGCCGCCTGCTCGCCGCGCGCACCTAGCGGGTCTTTGGGCCGTTGGGTTGTAGCTCCTGCTGGTCACGTGACGCGGTTTCGACCAGCAGGCGCTACCCAACGTGGCTCACAGATCGACGGTGCCGCCGGTGCGCCAGTACTCGTTGCGCTCGCGGCTGAGGAATCCGTCCTCGACGAGATAACGGCGGAGCGCGGCGTAGTCGGGGTGGAACGCGCGCAGCATTGCATTGACCTCGCGCTCCGGGTAGCGAACACCGATGTCGAACACGCGCGAGATGTGGTCGAGTACGACGAGACGCTTCGCGTGCTGCGCCGGGATCTGCGTGAGCCGCCCGCCGCGAAGGAACGCGCGCAAGACGGTGGCGGAGGACGCGTCGACATCACCGACATCGTCGGGTTCGTCGCGCGGTCGCGCGTCGCGGGCGATCTCCTTGAGCCGGCCGACGTCGAACGACCATGCGTTCCCGTCGTCACGCCGTACGAGGCCACCGGCTTCGAGCCGGGTCAGCGCTTCGAGAACGCGCCGCAACGAAAGGCCGGTGCGTTCGGCGACCTCATCCGTCGTACGCGCACCGAGAACGAGCGCACCAACGACGCGGAGCCGCTCGTCGTCGGCGAGCAGCGCGAAGGCGTCGAGAGCGTCCGACACCGCTCGATTCTGACAGCCGTCAGGACGAGGCGCCGAGCGCGATCGCCTCGTCGACCTCGGCGGCGCGCGCGGAGAACTCGCGCTTCTCGCGGTCGATCTGCTCGGCGTAGTCCTCGTCGGCCTTCATCAGCTCGTCCAGGTTGAAGCCGGCCATGTCGAGCACGCCCATCTCGGCGTAGCACTTCTGCACCTTCTCGCCCCACAGGCCGATGTCCTTGACGCACGGCACGATGCGGCTGAACAGGTGCGAGCGGAACATCCGGGTGACCTCGGAGTTCTCCGAGATCTCGAGGCACTGCTCGACCGGCATGTCCAGCGTCTCGTAGACCTCGCGGCCGAGGAAGCGGTTGCGCATCAGCCAGCAGCCCTCGACGACGAAGTCCTCGCGCTCCGAGCGCTCCTTGTCGGTGAGGTTCGCGTAGTAGTCGCGCAGCGCGAGCCGGCCGAACGCGACGTGCCGCGCTTCGTCCTGCATGACGTACGCGAGCAGTTGCTTCGCCAGCGGGTTCGTCGCCATGTCGCGGAACACGCCGAACGCCGCGAGCGCGAGACCTTCGATGAGGACCTGCATGCCGAGGTAGGCGTAGTCCCACTCCGGCTTGTCGAGCGACTCCTTCAGCAGCAGCGCGAGGTCGTCGTTGACCGGCATCATCAGGTCGACCTTGTCCTGCAGGAACTTCGCAAAGGTCTCGACGTGACGCGCCTCGTCCATCGTCTGCGTCGCGGCGTAGAACTTCGAGTCGAGGTCCGGCACCGTCTCCACGATGCGCGCGGAGACGACCATCGCGCCCTGCTCACCGTGCAAAAACTGGCTCCACGTCCACGCGGCCTGGTGGTGCGAGAAGTTGTCCTTCTCGGCCTGGCTCATCTTCTCGTAGAAGTCGACGCCGCGGAACGGGTTGAACTCGTCGGGCAGGCCGATCGGGTTGTGCTGTACCACCGGGAGCGACCAGTCGATCCGCTTGGTGGTGTCCCACTGCTTGTCCTTGCCCTTCTGGTACAGGTTGAGCAGGCGGTCGCGCCCGTCGTCGTACTCCCACGTGAACTTCGCGTCGCTCGCGAGCGGGACGTCCCAGGTCGTGGTGACGTCGACGGGACGGGCGTACTTCGAGGCGCTGCTCATGTGGGGTCCTTCCGGAGGAAACGCCGGGCTACGTCGGCGAGTCGGGCGGCAACGGTCTCCGCGGGTACGTCGGGCGGGAGCACGAGGTAGGAGACGGTGAGTCGGGTGATCGCTTCGGCGGCCAGCGCGATGTCGTCGGCCGGAAGCTCGGGGAAGTGCGTCGAGTAGTAGCGGGTGAAGCTCGCGACGGCGGCGGCGTGCGCCGGCTCGCCGCGCGTGGTCAGGAACGACAGCAGGCCGCTGCTGTCGTCGGTGAGCGCGGCCTTGAGCAGCGGGTTGTCGGCAGCGCGCTGCAACGTGTAGAGCGCGGCCGAGCCGACGGCCTCGATCGGGTCGTCCGGGTCGGCGGCTTCGAGGGCGGCCTCGGTGCCGGCGATGAACTGCTCGACCTCGCGCATCGCCAGGGCCTGCGCGAGCGCGTCCTTGCTGCCGAACTCGTTGTAGAGGGTCTGCCGCGAGACACCCGCCGCGGCGGCGACGTCGACCATGCGGATCCGCGCCCAATCGCCGCTGACGGCCGCGTCGTAGGCAGCCGTGAGCAGCGCGTCCCGGGTCGTGACCGCGTCCGTCATCACTCCGCAGTCTTTACACGAACCGCTTTCGTGTCAACCCTCGTTCGGGTGTGCGTTCTTGTCGCTGATGCTCGGTAGGTTCGCGCGGTTGTTCGATGCGGTGTTTCGTTGCCAGGCTGTCCGGGAGGCCACTTGTACGCTCAGCAGGTGACCGTCGTCAGTGCGGCGGATGTCGCGGCCGAGCTCCGGCGGCGCCTGCCCGGACTGCCGGTGAAGAAGCAGCACAAGCTCCTCTACTACTGCCAGGGGCACCACGTCGCGGCCTGCGGCGAGCCGCTGTTCGCCGAGACCATCTCCGCCTGGGACATGGGGCCCGTCGTCGGGCAGCTGTGGCACCAGGAGCGCGAGGGCACGGCGGCGCCGTCGGGTGCCGCGTTGACCGAGGCGCAGCTCAACACCATCGGTTACGTCGTCAGCCGTTACGGCGGGCTGACCGGCGCGGATCTGGAACGCCTCACCCACACCGAGCCGCCCTGGCAGGACGCGGACCGTGCGCGCCGGCCCAAGTCGAGCGCCAAGATCTCCGTCGAGTCCCTTCGCGCGTACTTCGGCTCCGCGGCGTCGGGCGACGACGACGACGAGGGCGACGGCGCACCGATGCCCGACTCCGCGGACATCGCCGAGTGGCTCGCGCGGGTGACCGCGCCACCGCCGGCCGGCGGGACGCGCGACAGCATCGAGAGCCTCCGCGCTCGTCTCGACCGTGCCTAGCCCGTGGACGCTTGAGCGGTTCGGCGAGTGCCTCGACCGGTGGTTCGAGCAAGACGGACCATCGCAGGACCTCCGGCTGGTCGTGACGAGCTGGGTGCTCTCGCGCTTCGACGATCCGTACCAGGGTGTCCGCCGCGAGCGCGGCTTCGAGAACTTGTGGTACGGCACGGTCCCGGCGTCGCACCATGGCGACGGGCAGGCCGTGCTGTGCTGCTACTGGGTGAACGAACGCGAGCACACCGTCGTCTGCGAAAGCATCGCCACCCTCGGGCTCCCGCACTGAGCAGGTGGCACCAAAGCTAGGTTGGCCGCCGTGGGCAGGTGGGCGGACGACCTCGCGCTGGCGCACGCGCTCGCCGACGTCGCCGACGCGCTGAGCACCGCGCGGTTCCTCGCCGCCGACCTCCTGGTCGAGACCAAGCCGGACCTCACCCCCGTCACCGACGCGGACCGCGCGATCGAGGACGCCGTACGCCGCACCCTCGCGGCCGAGCGGCCCGACGACGCGGTCGTCGGCGAGGAGTCCGGTACGACGGGCGCCGGCCCACGCACGTGGATCGTCGACCCGATCGACGGCACCAAGAACTTCGTCCGCGGCGTACCCGTGTGGGCCACCCTCATCGCGCTGCGTGCGCACGGCGATGTCGTCGTCGGTGTCGTGTCCGCACCCGCGCTGCAGCGCCGGTGGTGGGCCGCGCGCGGCGACGGTGCGTGGACGCAGGGACCGCACGGCCCGCGGCGGCTCGCCGTGTCGCGGGTGAGCGAGCTCGGCGACGCGTTCGTCTCGTACTCGTCGCTCGACGGATGGCAGGCGCGGGGCCGCGGGCAGGGTTTCCGCGACCTGTGCGACCGCGCGTGGCGCACCCGCGCGTTCGGCGACTTCTGGTCGCACATGCTCGTCGCCGAGGGCGCGGTCGACGTGTCGTGCGAGCCCGAGGTGTCGCTGTGGGATCTCGCGGCGCTGCAGCCGATCGTGGAGGAGGCCGGCGGCCGCTTCTCCGACCTGTCAGGCCTCGCCCGTCCCGACGGCGGCAGCGTGGTGTGCAGCAACGGTTTGCTGCACGACGACGTGCTCCGGACGCTGACCACCGCGACGGCTTAGCCGCCGTACCAACCACGGCGCGGCGGCGAGCGCGGCCGCGTCGAAGAAGCCGTAGCCACCGGCCGCGCCCGACGGCGGGTTGCCCATCGACACGACGCCGAGGATCGGATCGCGTTGCTGCCACGTCCACGTGCCGAGACCGGTGCCGAGCAGCTCGAGATATGTCACAACGACGAACGCGCCGACGAACACCAGCGGGTTGCGCCCGCGCAGCAGGAAGAACGCGAGGCAGCCGAACCAGAACGCGCCGAGCACGTCGTGCCGCGGTGAGATTGCCAATCCCCACAACGCATATCCGCCCGCGACAACCAACGTCGTACGGATCAGAACGACGCGATGTCGCGCGGCCGGCGCGGAGCGGCCGATGGCGAGCGCGCCGAGGTAGACGAGACCGTGCCCGGGCGGGACGAACCACGGCACGTTGTGCAGCCGGTAGACGTAGACGCCGAGCCATCCGGCGAACGTGTACTCCACGAGGCTCGCGAACGCGACGACGACCGCGACCTGCGCGCGCGTTCGCGCGTCCTCGCGCCACAGCAATCCGAGCAGCAGCAACCAGGTGCCGGCGCCGAGCAGCCGTTGCGCGCCGAGCGAGGAGACGGAGTCGAGCCCGAGCACCAGCGGTATCCAGACGAGGACGACCGCGGGCGTGAACATGTCAGCCGTGCCAGGCGCGCGTGACGCCGTCCGGGTAGACGAGGGTGCGGACTTCGCGCGCCGGGTTGCCCGCGACCAACGTGTCGTCCGGGACGTCGCGGCTGACGACCGCGCCGGCCGCGACGAGGCAGCGGCGGCCGATCGTGACGCCGGGCAGGATGACGGCGCGCGCGCCGATCCATGCGCCGTCGCCGATCACGATCGGGGCCTCCTTCACCGGCCGACCCTCGACCCCGTGGCTGTCAGTGTCCATGAGATACGCCTCGTTGGCGATGGCGACATCGTTGCCGATCGTGATCGCCTTGACCGAGAAGAGCACGACGCCGCTGTTGATGAAGACGCGGTCGCCCATGCGGATCCGGCCCCACCCGCTGATCAGCGTGCGCCGGTGACCGGACCAGATCTTGAAGTGGTCGCCGACGACCATGTCAGTCGCCTCGACCTGCGGGTTGCCGAGGATCGTCGGCTGGATCCCGGTGGTGATCCCGCGCAGGCGCCACTGCGCGTTGGCACGCTGCCGTGCGTAGGCGTACCACCAGTGGGCTTCGGTGGCGCGTTGGCGGATGCTCTTCTGCACGGGTCGCGAGCGTACGTGAGCGGGCGGCCGGTCAGGAGGCTTGCTGGCGGAAGTGGCTCTGCAGCAGCGCGGCGACCTCGTCCGGCGCCTCCTCCGGCAGCCAGTGCGTGCGCCCGTCCAGGACCTCGTAGCGGTACGGCGCAGCGACGTAGTTGCCGGTGAGGTCGGCGGCCTTGCGGCCGAGGAAGGCGTCGTTCGTCGGGTAGACGTACATCGCCGGGACGTCGATCCTTCCGCGCAGCGGCGGGGAGAACGGCAGCCCGCGGTACCAGTTGAGGGCCGCCCGCGCCGCGGCCGGATCGGCGACCAGCGGCGCGAGGTAGCGGTCGGCGGCGTCTTCCGGCAGACCGGTCGCGACGAGCTTGCGCCGGGCCGCCTTCGCACCCGATCCGCGCAACGCCATCTCGGGCAGGAACGGCAGCTGGAACGCGAGCATGTACCAGGACCGCAGCAGCTGGTTGCTACGCACCATCGACGCGATCATGGCCTTCGGGTGCGGCGTGCACAGCGACGTGACCGTCGCGCATCGATCGGCGTGCAGCGACGCGAACGCCCACGCGACCGCGCCGCCCCAGTCGTGCCCGACGACATGCACCTTGCCGGCACCGGCCGCGTCCGCGAGCGCGACGACATCGGCGGCGAGCAGGTCGGTGCGATAGTCGCGGCGGCGCAACGGCCGCGCACCCGGCGAGTAGCCGCGCTGGTCGGGCGCGAGCACGCGAAGGCCCGCGGCGGTCAGCAACGGCGTGACCGCGTGCCACGAGGTCTTGTTCTCCGGGTAGCCGTGCAACAGGACGACGACGTCGCCGCCCTGCGGCCCGCTGTCGTCGACGTCGAACGTCAGGTCACCGTTGCGGTACTGCTGCATGACGGCAACCTACGCTCGGCGCCGTGGCCCGCACCGCCGACATCCCGGAGCTCGTCGTACCGGACGCCGCCGCCTGGCGCGCCTGGCTCGAGACGCATCACAGCGAACCGGACGGCGTGTGGCTGCGGCTCGCGCGCAAGGGCACGACGACCCCGACGAGCCTGGTGTACGACGAGGCGCTGCGGGCCGCGTTGTGCTTCGGCTGGATCGACGGTCAGGTGCAGCGCTACGACGCATCGACGTACCAGCAGCGGTTCACGCCGCGGCGCGCGCGCAGCCCGTGGTCGGCGCGCAACGTCGGCATCGTCGCCGAACTGGAAGCGGCCGGGCTGATGACGCCGGCGGGTATCGCGGAGGTCGAGCGCGCGAAGGCCGACGGCCGGTGGGACGCGGCGTACGCGGGGCCGGCGACCGCGGAGGTCCCGGCGGATCTCGCGGCGGCGATCGAGGCGGATCCGGCCGCGCGGGCGACGTGGGAGATCCTGACGAAGCAGAACCGGTACGCCGTGACCTGGCGGGTGGAGCAGGCGAAGCGACCGGAGACCCGGCAGCGGCGGATCGCGCAGTTCGTCGCGATGCTCGCCCGCGGCGAGACCGTGCACCCGCAACGCCGCGGGCGCGACTGACCTACTTCTGGCCCGGCAGTACGTCGGCTTCGTTTTTGTGCCACACCGGGTGGTCGCCGGCGGTCTCGACGTTGAAGCCGTAGTCGTAGACGAGGCTGCCGCCGATGGTCGCGCCGATGCTGACGAGCACCGCAGCGACCGCGGTGATGACGACGATGCCGACCGGCGTCCAGCCGCGATCGGAGTAGCCGGCGAACCGCACGAGGATGTCCACCAGCACGAGGACGGTGACGAGGATCATCGTGATCGCGTGCGCGTTGATCGTGCGCCGCGCCTGCGTCCCCGGCTCGCTCGACCGGTGCCAGTCGGCCCATCCGGTCAGCGCGGTCAGCAGCGAAACACCGGCGCCGCCGAGCAGCGTCCAGCTCGCCGCGAGGTAGAGCTGGCGGCCGACCTCGTGGTGCGACGAGTGCAGCACGATCGAGAGGATGTCGAACACCGCCGCGAACATGTACGCCGTGATCGGCACGTCGGTCAGCGGCGGGTGCAGCGGCTTGCCGGCCCAGCCGCGCAGGCCTTTGTACTTGCGCCCGGACAGCGTCAGCGACGGCCGGAAGGTGAAGTGCCGCATGATGTCTCCCGATGGGTTGACGCGAGCCGTTCGAGGCGGGGAAACTAACAACAGTCGCGATTAGTTTTAGATAGGCGGTGGGCCGGTGTCAACAACCGAGCCGTCGCCGGCTCCCCCGCCGGACGCGCTCGTGCTGGAGATGCTCGCCGAGCCGACCCGGCGGCAGGTGTACGACGTCGTGCGCCGCGCGCCACAGCCGATGACCCGCGAAGCGGTGGCCGGCGCGGTCGGCATCGGCGTACGGCTCGCCGCGTTCCACCTCGACCGGCTCGCGAGCGCCGGCCTGCTGACCGTCGGCTTCGCCCGCCCGGAGGGTCGGCGCGGTCCGGGCGCCGGTCGGCCGGCGAAGCACTACTCCGCGGCGCAGCGCGACGTCGAGGTCGCCTTGCCGCCGCGGCGCTACCACCTCGTCGCGCGCATCCTCGCCGCGGCGGTCGCGTCGGCGACCGGTGACGCCGGGGCGGAGGCCCTGGTGATCGCGGATGCCGAAGGCCGCCGGGTCGGCGCGGCGCACGCGGCGGTCTCGACCCCGAAGTCGCGGAGCCCGCTCGTGAAGGCGGCGGCCGCGCTGGAGTCGCTGGGCTACGAGCCCAGGCGCGACCGCGGCCGGCTCTGCCTCGGCAACTGCCCGTTCGACGGGGTTGTCGACGTGTCGCCGTCCTTGGTGTGCGGGCTCAACCAACGACTGGTGCAAGGCGTTCTCGACGGGCTCGGCGTCGATGACAAGTGCCGCGCCGAACTCGACGGCGTACCCCCCGACTGCTGCGTGACCGTACGCTCCGGCTCGGCCCCCCTCGGTTGAGTGCGACGTTGTGTGTCTTTGGCGGCCGCTGAAGGACACACAACGTCGCAGTCGACGTAGGAGGCGGTGCGACGATGGCCGCGTGTGCACGGTCGTGGTGCGGTGGCGGGCCGGGCAGCCGGCCCAGATCCTCGCGTTGCGCGACGAGTCGACCGCGCGCGCGTTCGATGATCCCGATCGCTGGTGGCCGGACGCGCCCGCGCTCGTCGGCGGCCGCGATCGCAGCGCCGGCGGCACGTGGTGCGCGAACAACGTCGACACCGGCGCGACGGCGATGGTGCTCAACCGCCCGCCGAAGCGCATCGCCGACGCGGGTGCGCCGAGCCGCGGCGTGCTGCCGTTGCTCGCCGCGCAGTACGAGTCGGAGTGGACCGCACACGTCGACGTCGACGGGATGGCGAGCTTCGCGCTGGTCCTCGCGACACCGGCGCGGCTGACGACCTGGGAGTATGACGGAACCCGGCTCACGTCGACCGAGCTCGGTCCCGGCACGCACCTGGTCACGTCCGGCGGCGCGGAGGACGGCAAGGCCGACCGCTACCTCGACCGGTTCGCGGCGGCTGAGTTCCCGGACGCGTGGCGCGCGATGGTCGAGGCGGAGACGCCGCGCGACGACCCGGCCGCACTCGTCATCCGGCACGAGGCGGAAGCGTTCGTGTACGCGACCGTGTTCGGTCAGCTCATCGACGCCGCGCCCGGGCGGCTGCGCGTCGACTACAGCCGTACGCCGTGGATCCCGGACTCCTGGCTCCGGCGCGAGGAGTCGTAGCGCGCGTGCGCGGTCAGGTGAAGGCGCGCCACGCGGTGATGAGCATCGAGACGAGCATCCCGGTGAGCAGCATGCCGATGAACACCCGCGCGAGCAGCGCGTCCCGGCCGCCGCGCTTGACGGCGCCGCGGGCCATCTCGCCGAACGCCGCGATCTCGCCTTCGATCGTCATCGGGTTGGCCCGCGGCTCGGGCTGCTCGACGTAGGCGCCGGTCCCGGTGCCGACCGGCACCGGCGGCGGCGCGAGCGTCGGGTCGCGCCAGATCGGCTGCGGCTGCTCCGTCACGTGCTCAATGTAAGTCCAGAATGGCCCGGTGCGCGTGCTGTCGTTCCCGGAGGCGGAGACGCCGCCGGCGTTGCGGCGGCAGGCGCTGGCGCTGCAGGACGAGGAGTGGCCCGGCGACAGCGGTGCCGGGTCCGGGCACGACCCCGCGCTGCGGCCGGTGACGATGCTGCTGGTCGACGACGGCGACGGCGACGTGGTCGTCGTCGCGTCGCTCGACGTGCTCTCGAAGACGGTGCAGCATGCCGGGCGGAGCTATCGCGCGAGCGGCCTGAGCGCCGTCGTCACCCGCCGCGACCTGCGCGGCCTCGGTCACGGCCGGGCGCTGGTCATGGCGGCGACCGAGGCGATCGCGACGAGCGACGCGGACATCGGCCTGTTCACCTGCGACCGGCCGTTGCAGGCGTTCTACGCGTCGGCCGGATGGGATGTGCTGCCCGGTGCGGTCGTCGTCGGCGGGACGCCGGCCGCGCCGTTCCCGAGCGACGCACCCGGATTCGACAAGGTGACGATGGCGCGGTTCTTCTCCCCCGCTGCGCGCCGCCATCGCGATGACTTCGACAACGCCCGGATCGAGCTCTACCCCGGCGACATCGACAGACTGTGGTGATGGACCCTCTCGAGACGATGTTCGGCGACGGCGGTCGCGGCGTACTCGCGACGCAGAAGACCGACGGCCGGCCGCAGCTGGCGACGATCGACTTCTGTTACGACGCAGAGACACGCGTGGCGCGGATCTCCACGGTCGACGGCAGCGCGAAGGTCGCGAACCTGCGACGGGACCCGCGCGCCTCGCTGTACGTCGGCACCGCGGACCTGATCTCGTACGCCGTCGCCGAGGGCGAGGTCGAGATCTCGCCGACGGCCACGGCGGTCGACGACGCGACGGTCGAGGAGCTCGTCGACGTCTACCGGCGGATCCAAGGTGAGCACCCGGACTGGGACGACTACCGCCGGGCGATGGTCGAGGACCGCCGCCTCGTGCTGCGGTTCAGGGCGAACCGGTTCTACGGGTTGAAGCGCTGAAACGAGTCGTCGCCCGGGCAGAACCGCGGGGGGGTGCGGTCTGCCCGGGCGACGATTCAAAACGCCCTAGCGAGGCTGGCGCGCGAGGTAGCTCAGCTCGCGGGCGTTGGACACGCCTGCTCGTGTGAGCAGACGTTTGAAGCCGTTGCGTTTTTCGACGTACCACCCGGGTTGATGCGACGGCGTGCCGGCAGACCCAGCACGGCCGGCACGCCGCCGCGGCCTAGGGGTGCGTCAACTGATGGCGCAGCCGCCGGCGCCGCTGTTGAGCGAGTTGCTCCACGTCGACTGCACGGCGAAGGTGCCGGTGGTGGTCGTGATGTTGGCCATCGCGCCGGGGCCCGAGCTGATCCAGGCGCACTTGTCGCCGTTCTCCTGGCCGCTCGAGTCGGTCCAGCCGGTGCGCGGGCGCATGTCGGTGATGGTCTCCATGTACTCGTGACCCTCGACGATGCTGACGCCGTCGTACGTGCCCGCGCTGCCGGAGTTGACGGCGTTCTCGCCGCAGAGGCTGCCGACGTCGGTGAGGTACGGGAGGTTGGTGTAGGCGACATCGCCGACGCCGGAGGAGTTGACCGACGAGTGGTAGGCGCAGTAGTAGCCCTCACCCGGCGGGATTGCCCGGGACGGCAGCGCGATCACGTACTGCGTGTTGACGTTGGACGCGGCGGTGGTGTTGCCGAAGTGCTGCGCGGCCTTGATCGCCTCGGACGCCATCGCGTCGGCGGTCGGGATGTTGAGCAGGCCCGGGGTGTAGGGCACGGCCGGAAGCGCGTTGTCCCACCACACGCCCTTGACCAGCGCGCCGCTCGGCGAGCCGACGTGGGTCGAGGTGGACGAGCAGGTCACGTCGCCCGAGTGGCCGCCCTCGCAGTACTGGTCGGCGACGGTCGTCCACTTGTCGCCGGTGGTGTAGAGGCCCTTGAGGAAGTTCTGCAGGTAGGTCGCGTAGGGGTCGGCCTGCGACCACTGCGAGCCCCAGAACACGATGTAGACGGCCGGCTGGCTCGAGATGGTGCCGGTCGCGCCGCCGCCGCCGTAGACGAGGTCGTTGCTGGTGTCGACCGCGGACGCCGAGGCGGTCCGGTTCTGCACCTGCACGTGGCCGCGGGGCCAGAAGTACTGGATCGGGCCCTGGACGAGCTTGTCCGCGCTCTTCGCGCTGGTGGACAGAGCCGGCCGGGCCGAATGGGACGTTGTCGCGCCAGCCAGGCTGGCGGGCACCACAGCGGCCGCAACAGCACAGGCGAGCACGATCGACCTCGGTGCACGCATCGATCGCTCGCTTTCGGGTGGGAGACGGTATCGATAGGTGTTACCGGCGCAAGGACCGTTTACTTACGCGCCGGTAGCGAATTTTTTTCGCCGTCCCCCGAAAACCGGTCGGCGGCCTGGACGACGGGAGGCTGTTTCCTGCCTCGAGTCGTCGCAGGCCGCCGATGGTGAAGCGGGTGCTGCTTTACGGGGTTACGGCATCAGGTGGCCGGCGGGGCCGGGGCGGTCGAGCCGTAGGCCATGTTGAAGCCGTCCGTGTCGCCGTCCGGGTTCGACGGGGTCGAGACCTGGGCGCGCTTCTGCACCATGGCGCCGGAGTCGGCGGCGGTCAGGCCGGGGTTGCCGCCGTTCGCCGTACCCGGGTCGAACGTGTCCGGGCTGCTGTAGTGCGCCAGCGTCGCGACGCGGCCGCCGACGGTCGGAGCCTCTTCGATCCACTCGACCGAGGTACCCGGGCCGCTGTAGCTCTGCTGCGTCGTGAACGACTGGTTGTCGGTGGTGTCGTTGATGGTGATGGTCCAGAGGCTCCCGCTGCCCTTGGTGATCGACGCGGTCATCACGTCACCCGGGTGCACGGTGATGGAGTTGATCCGGGTCTCGGCCGCCGGGAGGATCTCCCACCAGGCGTTGTAGTGCGCCGCGCCGCTGTAGTAGTCGGACTCGGTGCCGGTCTGGATCAGGCTCGAGTTGTTGAAGCCGTCGATGCCGACCCACGCCGAGGAGTACGACGAGTTGGTGGTCGCGCTGACGCTGGGGACGACCCACTGCGCGGTGGCGGACGTGTAGGTGCCGGCCTTCGCGTAACCGGACCAGTTGCTGGACGACCAGCCGGCCGACGACTTGGCGGCCTGGGCGTGGATGAGCGGGTGGTGGAAGACGCCCGGGGCGGCGGTGGCCACCGACGCCATGGGGGCTGAGACGAGCAACGCACTGGACGACGCTGCGACGAGAAGAAGAACGCGCTTCACTCAAGTCTCCGTTCCGACGGTTATGTATTGCGGACGGTGCGCACTCTGGCGCACCCCTCGGTGTGACGTCCATGACCCAAACGTGCGGAAAACGTCACCAAATTTGGACATTTTGGGTTGTCAACTGGAGTTGCGTGGCGGGTGGTTCGCGCGGGAGGTTTTTGCGACGGGCGAGGCGGCCGACCTATAGTGGGTTCACCGACGCGGGGTGGAGCAGCTCGGTAGCTCGCTGGGCTCATAACCCAGAGGTCGCAGGTTCAAATCCTGCCCCCGCTACGACTTAGCTGCAACCGGGCGTGGACTCGTTCCACGCCGGTTGCAGCTTCTTTTTGGTCCGTGCGGTGGCTTGTGTACGTCGCAGTTGACTGAGCGGGTATTTCCGACGAAACATGACGCGTGCGCGTCACGAGGTTGTGGGGCCGCCGAAAGCGGCGTCGTCTTGAGGCTGAGCGGCGTGCCTTCGATCTTCTCAACGTTATGCGCGAGCGCTCCGCGGTTACCTCCGGCGGGACTCTAGTACAGATCATACGTGTGCGGCAGTACGCACGTCGCGGCACCGAGGCTGATGTCTTCGACTTGCTGGCGAGCCGTCACCGTGGTGCGTGGTTTTGGAGGACCAGAGTCTGCCCAGGTGAAATCATCGCGGTCGGCGGCGGCACTGGCTGGGGTCGGATACGCGGCGAGGACAACGTGCTGTACGTCGCGCAGGGTTGCGTCTTCGAGGTTCTCCCGGCGCAGTTAGCGGCCGCGGCGATCCGCTATGAGCGACGATTGCGTGCCGAAGTCGGCGTCTCCGGCTGCGGGTAACCGCGCCAAGATTCTCGATACAGGCGCGAACATGAAGTTTTCCTCATGGAACTAGAGTGCATGTGCGTCATTGGCTGTCGCGGTGGGCCGGACGGCGAAGCAGCTCGACCTCGAGTACCAGGCCGCCCTCGGTGCCCGGCTTCGCGAGGCACGCCTTCACGCGAAGCTCACGCAGGAACAGCTCGCCTTCGGCGCGGACCTCAGCACGCGCCACGTCAGCGATATCGAAAACGGCCTCAGTAGCCCCGGGGCTGCGCGGCTCGCTCGCCTCGCCCGCGTTTTGCGCATGCAACCGGGCTCGCTGATGCCTCGGATCGACCTCGATAGCGGGCGACCGAGCCCCCGAGAGAAGAACTGAGAAAAAGTTCAAGTTCGCACGTAAGCAAGCGACCTTCTGGCCGGTATAGGAGGCAGACGGGCGCGGTGCCCGTTGCGGCCCGGGTAGCGAACGCGCTCCGAAAGGCCGCGCGACGCTCCCAGGAAGGGATCGCTTGATGCGAATGAACGGCCCTCTGCGCGCCTCCGTGGCGGCGCTCTTCCTCCTCGCGATGGGCGGGATGCCCGCCGCCTTCGCCGACTCAGCGACCGGCCAAGCCGGCGCGGCCGAACAGAACTGCGTGGACCAGGTTCCGCCGATCGACGGCAACGGAACGAGCGGAGTGAGCGTCCCCGTCCCGACCATCACGAACGTCGGGCAACTTCCACCGGTGCCGACCGTAGGCCAGCCTCCAGCGTTGCCCGCCGCCGCCCTGGCGTGCGCAGAGGGTGCCGAACCCATCGCCACCAGCGCGGCTGCCGATGCGGTGCTGGAGGCGAACAACAAGGCGATCGAGGCGCAAGCCCTCGCCGCGAACCCGGGCAGCGTCGTAGCACCAATCGCGGGAACCGCCATCTCCGTGGCGGCGAGCACCGTCGCACTTCAGTTCTCCCTGACGACGGACTGGCTCAACCAGGGCATCACCATCACGCCCGTCGTGCTCGGCGGCGTGCACGCCGCGGGGGTCGCCGATACGCCAGACGGGTTCAAGTGGAACAACGACGATCACATGTACTGGGACCCGAATCAAGACAGCGGCAGCAACGGGCATCTCGACGGCGAAGAGATCTTCAACATGTACAGCCAGTCGAAGCGGTACGTCAGTGGCTTCGACTTCTGGGCGACGAGCAACGTCTCCAGCGTCACCCCCCTCAAGGGAAGTCATCTGACGCACCTCGATGACGCAGTCGCCCCTAACGACAACCTCGAACTCGTCGCATCGGACCCGAACGCGGTCAACCCCTACGGCAACGCGGGCAGCCGCACGATCGACGCGAACCTTCACGGCGAGTGGGCTGCCGGTGGCGAGGGCGGACCGCAAGGCGGGGCCTCGGTCGGCCTTTCCGAGACGTGGGCTTGGAACGTCGGTTACGCGGGCGGCGGAATCTTGCACAATGAGGAGCACTACGGCGAGTGGGACGTTGACAAGGGCAAGGACAACTACGCCAAGTCCGTTCAAACCGTCGAGACGTGGAAGGTGCCGATCAACGAGGGTGTGTGGTGGTACATCGGCGGCTACGCCCACTGGCATTCGTGAGCGTTCCCCTGCTGAGCCGGTCCGTCCGGCGTAGCACCGGGCTTGCGGTCGGCGGTCTGCTCGCGCTTATGGCGTGTAGCAGCTCGCCGGCCGCAGGCCGGTTTCCGGCTACCCCGACGCCCACCGGCTCCGGCTCACAAACCGCATCCGCCGCGCCCACTTCAACCGGAGGGACCGGCGCCCCCGCGTCAGGTCCGACGTCTGCGGCGCCGACCTTCTCACCTAACCCCTCGCTCACCGGCAGCCAAGCTCTACGCGGCTCAAGTTCGGGACTGTTCCTGTTCGCCGCGCTGCAACATGACCGTCTGCTCGGCGTGGACGCCGCACAACTCATCGACCCGACATCGAGCAAGGTCACTCAGCGATGGGCGAGTCCCGCGTTCGGCGGCGCCTTGGCTGCCGTCACAACCGCGAAGACGGTGTACGCGGTTAGCTCCAACACGCCCGATCTAGTGCGCGTTGACTTCGCCACCAACAAGTTGGCGTCGGTCACCGTGCCACCGGCCGGCTCGGTTGGCACAACTACGTTCGGCTCGGTGTTCCTGCTCGGCTCGCGGGTCTACGTCAGCTACGCCCTCGGCAACAACGATCAAGCGGCCAGCTTCGACGCCGCCACGCTCAAGGCGATTGCCTCGACCTCGTTCCCTGACCCGCTCGCCGAATACACCCAGATGTGTGCGATCGACAGCGCCCACCTGGCGATGGTCGGGTCGAACAGCGTCCGCATCCTGGACGCCGCGACGCTGCACAACGAGGCGACTGTCTCGGTGAAGCCTTCGCCGATCGGCATTGCATGTGCCGGCGGGCGGGCCTACGTCAGCAACTTCGACAGCCCCACAGGCGTTGTGATCAACAACGCTGCGCGGGTGACCGGCCACTTCTCGTGGCAGGGACACGGCTCAGACACGCTGGTCGCCGACGCGAAGGATGGCGTCCTGTTCGGCACCGACGAGTTTGCAAAGGTGGTCATCGTCTGCTCTCTAACAGCCCTCACCTGCCGGCAATCAGCGCCGCTCGGGAGCAAGCCGACCAGCGTCGGTGTCGTCAACGACGACATCGTTGTGGACCTTGAGAACGCCGAACAGCTCGTCGTCGTCGACCGCAAGACTCTGAACGTCGTACGCCGGCTCCAGTTGAACGACTTGCCGCGCGTGGCGATCTTCATCAAGTGAGATCCCCAACCGGGTGATCGGGCGCCCCGGGCGTGTTGATACGGGGACCTCGGTCGCGCGTCTCCCACGATGACGACATGGTGACAAAGGCTCTGCTGCTGGGGGCGGGCGCGTCTGCTCCGGCGCACTTACCGATGAGTCAGGAGTTGACGCGCACGATCGTAGAGAGGGCAAGTACCGCGGGCCGCCCCTTTACCAACGCTCTGAACTTCGCTGTCGGGGCGCTGATCGGCTACGACACTCAGCGGGGGGCGAGTCCACTCGATCTTCCCGATGCCAAGAGGTTATTTAGCGCCCTGAGCCTGCTTGCCAATCGTGATGAACTCGAAGTGTCGCCGTTCGTCGCGAATTGGGATAGCGCGGTCGGCGTGCTCGACCAGTGGATGACCTCAGTAACAGCTCCGGACGTTGGGGGAGCGATCAAGCACTACCTGGGGCCTCATGGTGCGCGCTACCGGCTGGAGGAGGCGTTCCGCAACTTCGTTCGACACGCTATGGGCCAGCCATCCAGTCCCAGATCGGTTTTCGCAGAAGTACTCGGATTGGTCTTGGCCAAACTGCGTGAGGCCTTGGTGCTGCCGCCCGAAGCTGATCTGACCTATCTCCGGCCCATCTTTGAACTCTGGCGGTCGCAGGGGTCTTTGAAGGTCGCGACTCTGAACTACGACCTGACCATTGAGACGGCGGCGCGATCTGCCGGTGTCGAGTGCGATACCGGCGTCGAATCGTGGGCGCGCGATGGCAACTTCGAGTGGGCCTGCCAGGCGGTGCATCTGATCAAGCTGCACGGTTCGGTGGACTGGTCCGCTACCCCGAGCGTTGCCACGGGCCCGCCCGCCTGGCAGCTGCCCGCCTCGACATTCGCTAAAGCCAACGAGAACACCCCGGCTCGAGACTTGGGTTTGGTATTCGGACAGCGAGACAAGCTCCGGCCGGATGGGCCATATCTCGGATTACTCGCGCAGTTCGAAGCACACTTGCGGCAGACCGGTGAGTTGGTCGTGATCGGATACTCATTCAGGGATGCCCATGTGAACGAAATGATCGCTCGTTGGGCCAACGCTGACCGAACTCGGTTGCTTACGGTCGTCGATCCCTTCTTTCCAGAATTGCCGCCGACCGCCCCCGGCTGGTTTGGCCGACGCGACTTCCAAACATCCGTCATCAAGGCTCTTTGGTACAACGGCTCCGAGTCGGAGCCGCCGGAAAACCCACGACTAACCGTCTACCGCGAGTCCGTGGCATCGTGCTTGCCGGCCGCATTGGCGGTTTGAGAGGGCACGACTTCGTTCTAGGGCGACGTACCTGCTTGGTGGGAAGTGCCTAATTGACCGTCGATCGTGCGCCTAACGACAGAATCGCGGTGACAGCAACCGCGGCTTCGGCGGTTGCAGCTAAGGCGCGTATCGGGCCCCCGCTACCAACGTTCAGGCGACGGGTCGCGGTTCCCAATTGGGGCCGCGACCTGCGTCTTTGCGCGCAAGCGCGTCGCTGCCGCTGCGCAATCCCTAGCAGAATGTCTGCGACGGCGCAGCGACGCTAGTAATGGCCCAACATTGCCTCCTTGTACAAGGCCATTCCCGCGCGGACTCCGTCCGCCATGCTCTCCAACAACAAGTGACCGCCATGAGTGGCGTTGCCAACTGCCCAGACACGTGGGTCCGTGGTGGCGCCCGCGTCGTTCGTCGCCAGGGTCTTAGCCGCAGTGAGCTCGACCGGGAAGTCCAGCTTCGGTAGCCGAGGGGGTTGCTTGATCTGGTTCAACAGGGTGGCGCCCGCGATGAGCTGGCTCCCGCCCCGCGTCATGATCCGAAGACCGTCATCGCCGAGTGTTGCGGAAACCGGCTCGTCCACCACGAGCTGGGCCCCGCGCGCTTCGAGTTGACGAGCGACCGGCATCGAGGTGACCTCTTCGCTCGTGACGAGCACTCGCAAGTCACTGGCAAACGGTACGCAGAGCAGGCCCACCTCCGCGGCGATGACTCCCGTGCCCACCACGACAAAACTTTCACCCTCGTGTTCGCGCGCGTGACAGTAGGGACAGGTGAAGACGCGCGTTCCCCAAGCCTCTGCCGGCACCCATTCGGGCACTGTGTCAGTCATGCCCACAGCGAGTACGACGCGCCCGCATGACTCCACGCCGTGCGCGTGCACGACCTCCAACCGCTCGTCCGCGCTGCGTACCTCGGTCACCAGGGCGGTCTCCACGCTCCCGCCGTACGCGGACACCTGGGCTTCGATCCGGTCATACAGTTCGGCCGGAGATATGCCATCGGCGTACGGCAAATTCCGGACGCTGCGGGCGGCCGCGTTCCGCCTCACGCCGGCGCCGAGTACGAGTACCGACATCCGCGCCCGCGCGAGTGTCAAGGCCGTCGAAAGTCCCGCAACACCGTTGCCTACGACGACAACATCCCATTCGCGACGCATGTTACGACGATAAGTCGTGCAGGCGCGTGACCGCCGTGGCGGTCGACAACGCAGCGACGATGATCAGGGCAACGACCAATGCCGTCAGCGGCGCACGCGAATGCGCCGCCGGGATAACGCCGACGACGAGCACAGCAAACGGGCTGCCTAACGCGCTGGCCCACTGCCACGCCCCGGCGACTTGCGCGTGGCGGTCGGCCGGTGCAAGCCGATCCACCAGGCTGAAGAGGATGGGCGCAGTCAGCCCGCCGCCCAGCCCCATTACGGCTGCGGCGCAGGTCGTGACGACAAGAGACGGACGCGGCAGCAGCAACACCGCACCAACAGCCATCAGCGCTTGAGCCCCGACGAGGACGACGCGCGCCTCGACCACGCGCGTGATACGGCCACTCGCCCCCGCGGCCAACAGCAACCCCAGACCGAAGGCCGTCACCATCACCCCGAGTGCACGGTCCGACCGCAGAACCTCGTGCGCGATCAGCGGCAGCAGCACGATCGTCATCAGGCGAACAGCGGAATTTACGAGGGCCGAAGCGGCGGCCAACTGCGCCATGGCCTTCTTCTGAAGGAGCCATCGCAGCCCGTCCAACCAGCCGGCGCGGCGCGCACCGCCGCCCCCTGCTGGCGGCGCCGGTGTCCGACTGATCAGCAGCGCCGACGCCGCGAAAGTCATCGCATCGAACACGAGCAGCCCAGGTGGCCTCAGCACGGGCAACAGAACCGCTGCGATCGCGGGCCCACAGACGACAGCAGCGCGCTGGCCTCCGAAATACAGCGAGTTCGCATCCTCGAGACGCTTTCCGGCTGCGCCTGCCACAGTCGGCACCAATGTCCTCGCGGCGTACGTACCGCTGATGGCGACGAACCCGGTCACGAACAGAAGAGGGAGCAGCGCGGCGAGCGGCAAACAGCCGGCCGCGTGTGCGGCTGGGACGACCGCCGTCAGCACGGCCGCCGCGGCGTCGGCGACGATCGCTGTCCGCCGAGGCCCCCAGACGGCGGCCTGACGGCCTGCGACCAACCCGGCGAAGGTGAGGGGAAGGATCAATGCGAAGCCGCTGAACGCGGTGTCGCGGACGTGACCGGTCGTCGCAATGACGAACCATGGCACCGACACCACGCTCATCTGCGTTCCCACGGCGGAGATCAACGTTGCGGCGAGAAGCAGACGCAGCGGCGCCGGGCTGTGGACGGCGGCTGGCCGCCCGACATCCATCGCCTCAGCCAGAGGTCACGACCTCCCATCCGCGGGCTCGTGGCTTCGCGTGCACAGACGCAGCGAGAACGAGTTTCTCATCCACGAGGTAAATGGCATCGAGCGGCGTGGACTCGACCAGAAGCTCCAGTTCGGCGTACGTGTTGGCGATTGCGCGACCACCACGGTTCAGGCTGGTGTTGATCAGCACCGGCACGCCGGTGATGCCACCCACTGCGGCGATCAACGCGGCCAAGTGGGGTTGTACTGCCCGGGAGACGGTCTGCAGGCGCGCGCTGCCGTCCACGTGCCCGACCTCTCTCCTCCATCCGGACGTGCCGCCTCGAACCTTGCACGCGAAGAGCATGGTTTTCGCGGTCGCGATCGGACCGCTGAACAAGTCCGCCGCGTCCTCCTCGAGACACAGCGGCGCGACCGGCCGGAACCACTCACGCTGCTTGATCTCTTCGGAGACGCGACGTCTCGCGCCAGGAATGTGCGGCGAGATGAGCAAACTACGGTGGCCTAAAGCGCGCGGACCGGTTTCGACGCCGCCCTCGACCCAGCCGATTGCCCGGCCCTCTGCGAGCGCTCGTGCCGCCGCTGCGATCAGCTCGTCAACGGAGTCCGGGGCGCTGTACCGGCCGTCGCTGGTCCGCGGGCCCTGAACCGACGGGCCCGCGTATGCGGTCTCGTGCCAAGCAGGCCGCACCCCGCCGCGCGTCCGAGTCGCCGTTCCGTGCGCGACAGCGAGCGCGGCGCCGAGCGCGATGCCACTGTCGTCGCAACAGGTCGGGATATGGACAGCCCGAAAACCGGTTTCGGTAACCAGCCGGCTGTTCGCACTGATGTTGAGAGCACAACCGCCGGCAAAGCACAGGTCCTGGACGTGCGGAAACCTTTGACGAAGACCGGCGCACAACTCGACGATGCATTGTTGCACCGCGATATCCAGCGTCGCGGCGAAGTTCTGTGCAGTGTGCTCATCGGCGCGCTCTCCGGTGAGCACCTCTGTCCCGTCTGATAGTCGAACAGCATCCGGAACGGCGTAGCCGAACCTCTCGACCACCTGTTCGTCGGAAATCTTTCGGTTGTCGCCCCAGAACGAACCTGCCTCGGCGTCGTAGGGAATCCACTCCTCGCCATAGCGCAGGGCGCAACCGTCAAGATCGCTCGTGATGGGAGGGAACAGATCCGGCATCTCGGCCCGTTGCGCGGGGTCCACGATGAGAGCTGCCAGTATCGGCAACAGATCGCCTTGGATCTGTCCGTACGCCGAAAGCCCCATGAGCTTGCCGGTGTCGAAGTTCGTCGCGAAAAGTCGACGGGCATAGGCCTCATAGAGCAGACCGCAGCGCGGCCCGCGCCGGTTGGTCAACGAGAAGACAGGGGTCAGCGAGTCGCCCGATCCGACGCAGATCAAGCCGCTCTCGGCGAAGTTTCCGGTGCCATCAAGCGCAAGAACAACGGCGTCGCGAGACGGCGAGGTGAAGTACGCGGCAGCCGCATGCGCGTAGTGATGTCGAACGCTGTAGGCCTCGACGGGCGCGGAAACGGTAGGTGCGAAGCGCCAGCCCTCCAGGTCCGGGAGCCGGCGGATGACGGCATTCTGAAGGTCCTCAGGCGTATGCCAAGAGGGGTCCCGTAGGAGCGCATCCAACGCCGGCGGCCTCGTCGGCGCGGAGACGAAGCTGTAGTCGGAGATGCCGATCACGACATTCGTTGCCGGCTGATGGCCGGCGGCGCGCTCGAGCCATTCGGCAACGACATCCGCAGCGCCCGGCCGACCGACGCACGAGTGCCGGTCGCCGGTCTGCTTTTCGACCTCGAAGACTTCGGGGTCTCGGCGTCCCTCCGGATCTACGACCGCGACCCCCGCGTCGTGCCCCAGATTCAACCCGACGAAGCGAGTAGTCACGCCGTAGCAGCCGCGGCGAGTGCGTGCCGCTGAAGCAGTTCGTGCACCACTTCACGCATGTACGCGCAGTAGCCAGGACTCATCTCTCGAATGCTGCCGGTTTCGTTCTCGAGCGCGCCGCTACTTCCGCCCGAGCACGTTCCCTGAAGCTCGCATCCACTGCACGCGGGGCCGTTCTTGTACGCGCGCATGCCGTAGTGCTGGTATGCGCTGGACGAGAAGATGTCTTGCCAGGAGTCGATGGTCCCGAGCTGTCTGGCGGTGGCTTTGCAGGCAAATACGCTCCCGTTCGGCTCGATGCTGAGCTTGCGCCCCACGGCCGGACACGTCTTGTAATCCGCTTGTGCGGCCCATCGCTCCGCATCGATCAGCATGAGGAAGGTGTGGTACCAGTAGCCGGTCAGCTGGACGCCCACGCGCTGCCCGTAGTCGTAGGCCTCCATCAGCTTCGCCACGACGTCCGACGGCGCGTGTTGGGCGAAGAACTCCCGAGCTTGGAAGGCGACGATGACGTCGATCTCGTCGATGCCGAGCGCCGCGGCCTCATCGATCAGCGTCGTGCCCCACTTGCTCCACGTCTGAGACGACAACACGGACCCGAGCTTGAGATGGACGCCGCCGGCCACATACCTGGCGATGTTCGCTCGAATGTCTGACCACACCACCCGCTGCGGCCCACCAGCCCGGAACTCCCCTGAACTGTGGTCGACGTAGTCGACGCTGATCGACACGCCGACGCCGCAACGCGCGAATTCCTCGATGACCTCGTCGTCGACCGTCGCTCCGTTCGTCGTCATCCGGTATGCGAGACGGACGCCGTCGTACTCGTTTCCGAAAGTTCGGAGTACGTGGAGAATCGTCTTCTTGTTGAGCGTGGGCTCGCCCCCGAAGAACGCGATCGAGAGATCGTCCGCGCCGCGCGCCTTACGGAGGGCCACGGCCTCCGCGACCGTCTTCTCCGCCACCGCGGGAGTCATATGCATCCGAGGATTACGAGCGGACAAGGCGCTTCCATCGTTCCAGTCGCCGTGGCCGAGCGTCGCGGCAACTTCACTGCGCGGCCTGAGCTGAAGGAGCGTCGGTCCGGGCTTCACCGGCTCGCCTGCGGACCGTCGGTTCGTGACGGCGCTGTCGAAGTTGTAGGCGAAGCAACCTTCACAACTGAAGTCGCATGCGTTCGTGAGCACGAGCTGCAACATCGACACGTATGCGCCGCTGGAAAGGTTGCTCGCACGATCACGCAAGAGTTCGTCGATCTGCTGCTCTTCGTCGAACCCCTCCGGCACGAGATAGCTGGCATCGAACAGATCCGTCAGGGAGTCGTCATCGAGGCGCTGGCGGAGATCTTCGAGCGACAGCGCGGCGCGCCGTGCCTCGCGCAGCACGGCCGGGACATCCCCCTCGATCAGTCGCGCGTTCCCGAACAGCGAATGGAACGCCACCGTCGACGGCACGTCCCCCGCGTCCAGCAGGCCGCCGGGACGGGTGAAGTCGCGATCTTGGTGTGTCCGGAGTGTGCGGACGTACCTGGAAGTCTCGTAGCGAGTGGTGTCGTCTAGCGTCGTCATCAGGGTTTCTCCATGACTGCGCCCGCCTCTGGAAAGAGGCGGGCGCATCCGGTTGGCTACCGTCCGCTGCGCAGCGGGCAGTTCGGCTTCGCGGGCGCCACGTTGATGTCGGTACCGGTTGACGCCGACGTGCCGCAGTGGTCGCCGGACATCGTTGGCCCGGCAGGCGGAAGCGGCTTCACTTGAGACGACATCGCACCTCCTCTTCTCGATGCTGACACGACTGAGCGTTGACGTGACGAATAGGCATTGTCAAGGTGGATCGGCGATTCATTCGACAAGGTGGCTGGTATGTAACCTGAGGGTGAGATGGGCTCTCATACCGACCCGCTCAGATGAGCGGCTGGGGACGCTGCGGGGAGGGTCCAGAGGGAATTAGTGAGCAATAGCCGTAGCGCGGTCGGGCGCCGCCCCGCCGCAAGCAGCAGCACAGCCCCGAAGCGACAAGCGCCGCCGGTCGGGGCTAGCGCCGGTATCGGGCCCCCGCTACGACTTGGCGCCAGCGGGCATGGACTCGTTCCAGCGCCGCTGGCGTTGCGATATTCAGCCGACCTGCAGCGCGTCGGTCAACAGACTGACGAGCGTCTCGAGCTGGAGGTCGGTGGCGGCGGCCTCGACATCAGAGCCGTCGAGTGCCCGGGCGGCGAGGTGCTCCTTCTTGCTGATCAACTCGGCAATCCGGGCATCGATGGTCTGCGCCGCGATGACGCGCCACGCCGTCACCGGTTGGTCCTGACCGATCCGGTGCACCCGGTCGATCGCCTGAGTCTGCTCGGCCGCGGTCCACGACAGCTCGGCGAGAACGACGTTCGACGACACCTGAAGGTTGATCCCGACGCCCGCAGCAGTGAGCGAGCAGACGATCACGTGCACGTCCTTGTCGTTGACGAACGCGTCGATCGCCGCCTGCCGTACCCGCGTCGTCTGGTTCCCGCGGATCGACGTATGACCGATGCCCCGCTTCTCGAACAGCCGCTCGGCCGCATCCATCACGTCGATGTGCTTGGCGAAGAACACGACCTTGCCGGCGCTACGCGAAAGCTGTGCCGTGTAGTCGGCGGCGAGCTCCGCCTTCGCTCGGCCGATACGCCGCATCATCGAGAAGACGTTCTCTCCGGTGCCGTCGTCGTTGGCCTCGCGCAGTTCGCGCGCGCAGACCTGACGGACGAGAGACTCGTCGATGCCGCCGGTCTCGTCGACGTCTCCGCGCGCGGCCAGCGCACTGCGGTACCGCTTGACGAGTCGTTGAGCGAGCTTTCGCTCGGCCGCGCGCACGGACGCGCCCGCCGCACCTTCGAGCTCCACCGGGACGTCGGCTATCCGCCGCGCCGGGATGTCCTTGGCGACATCAACCTTTCGTCTGCGGACGACTCCCATCTCGATCACCGTCTGCCGCGCGGCCGGATAGAAGCCCGGATCGATCGGCGTCATGCCATTCGCTTCGAGCTCGTGCAACAGATCGGCGCCGACTTCGGAGCCGTCGATCCAGCCGAGGAACTCCCAGATGGCCAGGAAGTCCTCGATGTCGTTGATCAACGGCGTCCCGGTGAGTGCCATCAGCAGCGGGCGCACCGTCCGCTGTCGGATCTGACGAGAGAGCGTGAGCACGTGCTTTGAGCGCTGGGACGACTTGTTCTTGATGAAGTGCGCCTCGTCGATGATCATCCCGCGGAACCCGAAGCTGCCGAGCCAGCCCACGTGCCGGTCGAGGATGTCGTAGTTCACGACGACGATGTCGGAGAAGGCGTCGAGCGTTTCGCCATCACCGTGGACGACCGTCGCCGCGTGCCGCGGGGTCCACATCGCTGCTTCGCGGGCCCAGCTCGTCTTGACGACGTTCGGTACGACGACGAGCAGCGGATACGCATCGGCGGCCTGCGCCGCGAGCAGCGCCTCGGCGGTCTTCCCGAGACCCGGCTCGTCCGCGAGCAGGAACGATCGGTGCCCGTCCTTCGCCTTGCTCACGACCTGCGCTTGATGCGCCATCAGGTCTAGGCCGGCGGCGACGTGGGCATGCGACGGCGGCGGGAGGGTCATGCAGGATCGAGCGTCGGCAGTGGACTCCTCGAACGCCCGCAGCAGCGGGCCGATCAACTCCCAGTCGGCAAGCAACCGCGGCCGCGGCCGTACCGGCGTCGCCGCCGAGTGATCCGGGGCGAGGAACGGGTTGGCGAGAGCCCGAGAGATTGCTGACCGCGGGACGACCTGGCGTTGGCCCGCGACTGGCGCGGGGCTGGCAGGAGGCGGTGCGGCCGGCGGCTCGGGCTCGATGGCGAGCCCGGCTCGGCGCCGGAGTTCGCGCACGGCCGCGGCCGTACCGGACAGCATCGGCGCGCCGTCGGTCAGCAACGCGAAGAGCGACGTGTCGCCGGCGGCGATACGGGCGAGGTTCGCGGCGATGCCCTCTATCCGTCTCTGCTGTGCCGCGCGCTGGGCCGGACTCATCGGAGCCACCGTCACCTCGGCTCGCTGTTCACGCAACAGCAGCGCGACCGCCTGAAACTTCGCTCGCAGGGTGGGGGTTACCCGACTCCGTTCGATCTCCGCCGCTGCCATGGCGAGGACCGCGAGCGGTCCCTGATCCTGGCGCTGCGGCGACGTACGCCGCGGACGTGGCGCCTCGCGGCGAGGTTCGCTGCCCTGCTGCGCCGCCCGGGCCCGTGGCTTCGGAGTGGGAGCGTCCGTGTCCTGCCGCGGCGGCAACGGGACGCCGCCGCGGGTGCGGCGGCGGGAACGCGGGGGCAATCTCTCTCCTCATCGTTAGCGGCGCGAAGCGGCCGTCGCGATCGATGCCGCACCGACGCGAGGCAGCCGCTGCGACGACTGCGGGGGTGGCCCGGAAGCCAGCCGACGCGTGACACTTGCGATCCTCGGATCGCACGCTTGCGGACCGAGTCCGACATGACCACGACCGTCGCTGCAGGTGTCGCCGGAAGCAGAAGGCGGGCACCCCAACTGACGCTCAGTGTAGTCACTTGACCCGGCTGCTGTCGTGCGCGACGGCCTGCCCACGAACGGTCGGGGGTCGGGCGGCGATAGTCACGCGGTAGAGGAGAGCCTGCCCAACGAGCCCGTCGACGAGATCATCGTGTCGGTCGCGCCGCACGGTGTGGGACGGTAGTGACATCACGACCTTCCCCATCGGCTCCGGCACTTCGGGCTGCCCATCACGGCTGCCTAGCCCGATGCCGCGCAACGATGCCGGCGCTGTCTCGAACGAGGGCACGAGATGAACTACACGTTGTTCCACGCCATCAATTCGCTGGCGGGCGATCCCACGCTGGACGCGGTGATGAAAGCCGCCGCCCGCTACCTCGTCTTCGTGGTCTTCCTGGCTGCCGCGGCACTGGGGGTCCGCTGCCTTCGCGCCCGGCAACTCCGGCCGGTCGCCCTGACCGGCGCGGCACTGCTGCTCACGTTCCTGCTCGGCCTCGCCGAAGCCGCGCTGTACGCCGAGAAGCGGCCGTTCCAGAGCCACCACGTACACCAGCTGATCGCCCACGCGCCAGGGCAGTCCTTTCCGTCCGATCACGCGACCGCCGCTTTCGGGGTCGCGTTCGCGGTCGCCGTGTTCCTGTCCCGCCGGTGGGGTGCTCTGCTGTCGGTGCTCGCGCTGTGGATCGGCTTCGCCCGCGTGTACGACGGCATCCATTACCCGCTCGACATAGCGGGAGGCATAGTCGCTGCCGCTGTTGGTGTCGCCGTCGTGTTTGCCGCCGACAGATGGCTGACCCACCGTGAGGACGGGAGCGGACCGCGCGACACCGGCAGTCCAGCGAGGGGCCCCGCCTAGGCGTGGATCGGACCGGCGTGCGCCGCGATGTCGAGCACCGCGTGAACGTGGTCAGTCAGCGCTGCGCCGCACCGGCCCGGCGTCCTTGCCCCCGGGTTCGAGGCTGTCGACCAGTCCGCCGTGCCCCAGCTGGCGTCGGTAGCGGCCGCTGCGCTGGTGGGTGCGGTTGCTCGGGCTTACCCAGCTTGTGCTGCGCCGGCCGCCGCGCCCGCGACAACGGCGGGTGGGTAGCCGAACCGCCAGCCCGCGGCTGACAACTCCGGGATCAGGATGCGCACGGCCGCCACGGTCTCGCTCCGGTCACCGCCGCCGTCGTGCAGCAGGATGACTCCGCCGGGACGAAGCTGGTCGAGAACCCGCGTCACGATCAGCGGCGTTCCCGGCCGGCTCCAGTCCGTCGGGTCCACGGTCCAGCGCAACAGGGCCAGACCGAAGCCGGTCGCGATCCGTTCCACGAGTGCCGACCAGTTGCCTCCGGGAGCCCGGAAATACAACGGCTTCACGCCACCGGAGGACGTCACGACGGACTGCAGTCCCGTACGGATCTGCGCGGAGATCACCGAGCTGCTCAGCTGCGGCAGGTTGAGCGGATGCGTCTGCGTGTGGTCGCAGAGCCGCGCGCCCGCGGCGACCTCGGCGCGCACCACGGCCCGGTAGGCGAGCGCCTGCGATCCGATCAGACAGAACGTCGCCGGCACCGCCTCACGACGACCGTAGCCAGCGCGGGACCGACGCAACACGGATGTTGCACGACCGACAGATGTTCGTGATGTGTGCGCGGCAGTCTCGTCAATGTGATCCTCCTTCAAGCTGACGGTCGTGTCTGCCGGGGTGCGCGGTGATGGTTTTCGCGCGGTTGCGGATCGAATTGCCGGATCACCCGGGCGCGCTGGCCGCGGCCAGCCGGGTGCTCGCGACCCAAGGGCTCAACGTCGTCGAGGTGTCGATTCACGAGGTGGAGGGCCAGCGGGCGGTCGACGAGATCGTCGTACACGCTGACGGTCCCGTGTCGTCGGTCGAACTGGGGAGGGCGCTGGCGGTTGCCGGCGCGGACCTGCTCTCCGTCGCGCCTTGTGACATGCGAGGTGATCCGACCGTGACGGCACTGACGTGGGTGTCCGAGACGTTGGAACACCCCTCACGGAAGAGCTCACTCGCCACGGGTGTCCGGCTGCTCACGGGCATCGACCCCGTCTACGTCTGCGCCGCGGACGAGGCGAAGCAGTGGCCGATCGGCGCCGCGGCGCTCCGCGACGGATCGTCGGTGGTGCAGCGTCTCGACCGCGCGCCCGAGCCGTTGCGGAGCCACGCCGGTGGCGACTCCGGGGTCTGGGTGCTCGCCGCTCCGGACGCCAAGGACGGTTCGTTGGTCGTGTTGGCCGCTCGCCCCTACGCGATCAGATTCACGGCAACGGAGCTCAACCGGCTCGCCGCCGTCTTGGACTGCAGGCGCTGGCTCGCGCTCGTCGCCTCCGGTAGCGGCGACCGGCTTACCCGAGCTTGAACGGTCGGGCGGCGGGCGCAGGTTCGCCCGCGGACAGGTGGCGAGGGTCAGTGCACCAAAGGCCGTCGCCTCGTCACAGCGGCGGGTGTCGGTCCAGCCGCGAGCGGCTGCGGCCGCGATGATGGTCGCGCGACAGATGGTGATCTCGTAGCGCGCCGGCGTTCCGGAGGACACCGAGCGCGAGCGCGAGGCCGGTCAGGACGATGAGAGACCCGAGCAACTCGCCTCCGGAAGGGTGCTCGCTTCGGACGAGCCACGCGGTGAAGATCCCGACGACCGGCACCAGCAGCGTGAACGGTGCGACCGTCGAGGCGGCGTGGCGGGACAGCAGCCGGTACCAGACGCCGTAGCCGAAGAACGTCGAGACGATCACGACGTAGCCGAGTGCGGCTATCCCGGAAGCATTGAGGGAAGACGCCGCGCTCTGCCAGCGCGCGCTGCCCTCGAAGATCAGCGACAGCCCGAGCAAGGGCACCGGTCCGACGACGCTCGACCACACGAGGAGCGAGAACGGTCGCGTGGTCCGGGCCGCTCGCGTCACGACGTTCCCGCAGCCCCAGGATGCCGCCGACGCGATCCCGAGTGCGACGGCCTGCAGGGGTACGCCGTGGGCGCGACCGGCCGCGATCACGCCGATACCGGCGACGGCGAGCGACACTCCGGCGATCTGACGGAGACTGGGGCGCTCGCGGAGTACGGCGGCGGCGAGCGGGATCGTGAACGCCGGTTGGAGCGGCGCGATCACCGACGCGAGCCCCGCGGGAAGCCCGGTGTTCATCGCCACGAACAGCACCCCGAACTGCCCGACGCAGATGAACAGGCCGACGGCGACGACCACCGTCCAGCGCACGTCGGGCCGAGGTACGAAGAGAATCGCCGGGAAGGCGGTGAGCCCGAAGCGCAGCGCGGCAAACAGGAGCGGCGGGAACGATTCCAGCCCGATGTCGATGACGACGAAGTTCACCGCCCAACAGACCGCGACGACGAGCGCGAGGACCGCATGCCGGCGAGGCAGTGGTGCCGCCGTACCGGCGAGCGTCATGCGGCTTCCGGCACCGGGCCGCGGGCCGGCGCGGCGTGCGGCTCGGTCGCGGCCAGTGGCGTGTCCGGGATGCGATCGCCGGCGAGGAGAAAGCCCACGCCGATCATTCCGGCGACGATGGCACCGCCCCACCACACGGCGTCGGGCGAGTACGCGAGCACCGCGCCACCGATGGCGGGCCCGATCGCGAAGCCCCCGGTCACCGTCAGGCTGAGCAGCGACATGTAGCGACCGAGGAGATGTGGCGGCGCGAGGTCGACGACGAGGGGACCGTGCACGACGGAGTGGACGCACTCGCCGATCGCGAACACCGTGGCGACGAGGCACAGCGCCACGGTCGCCCCGAGCTCGGAGTGGATCAGGGTCACCGGCAAAACGCCGATGAGCGCGATCGCGAACAACCCGCTCGCCGCCGCGAACGTCCGCGCGCGGCGCATCCGCCCGAACACACGCGTCGCGGGCAATTGTGCGAACACGACGAAGAACGTATTGACGACGAAGAGAAGCCCGATGGCACCGGGGCCGACGTGCGTATGCGCTTTCACGAACGGCGGCAAGATGTTCGCGAAGAACGCGTAGCCGACGATGATGAGGACGAGGTTCGCGGCGACGACGTTCACGAACCTGTGATCGCGTGCGACGGCCCGGAACCCGCCACTCGCGATGTGAGGCTTCGCCGTAACGGCGGGTCGATCCGGCACCACCGCCCGCACGACCAACGCCAGCGCGACGTACGTGAGCGCGTCGAACAGATAGAGCCCCTGAAAGGACCGCACCGTCTGCGCCGAGGACAGGACGACACCGGCGACCGCCGCACCGAGACCGAGACCGAGGTTCTGCGCCGTCCGCCCCAGCGCGAACGACGCCACCCGCTGCTCGGGCGTGATCAGCGTGATGAGCAAGGTCTGGTTCGCGACCCGGGTCACACCCACTCCCGCTCCGCCGACGACCGCGCACGCGAACGCCTGCCACGGCCGGTCGACGAACGCGAGACCGCCATAGCCGATCCCGCTCGCGACGTTGGCGGCAATCAGGATCGGCTTGGCCCGGAAGCGGTCGAGCAACGTTCCCGAGGGCAGTGTCACGACGGTGCCTGCGCCGAGGATCGCGGCAAGCACGAAGCCGGCGGTGGCCGTCGAGAAGCCGCGGAACTGGTGCAGGTAGATGATCTCGAACGGGAGGATCAAGCCGTAGCCGAACCAGCTGAACGCATTCCCGGCCTGCAGGAACAGCACCACGCGCGGCACGTCCGGCCGCCACGAGTTCGCGATCGTGCGGAGCGCGTTCATCGGCTCGCCGCCGCCGGTGCAGGCGAAGGCGCAGGATCGGGATCGGGCGTCATCGGTGCTTGCCGGAGCGGGTCGGGGATGCGGTCGCCGAGCCGGAGCAGGACCACCCCGGCCAGTAGCACGGCGAGCGCGCCGCCCCACCAGATGGCGTCCGGCGAGTTCTGCAGCAGAAAGCCACCGATCGCGGGACCGAGGGCCAGGGAGCCGGTGAACGTCAGGCTGTAGAGCGAGAGGTAGCGGCCGAGCAGGTGGGCCGGCGCCATGTCCGCGACCAGCGGCCCAAGCACGAGAATGTGTGCGATCTCGCCGATGGCCAGGACGATCGCGACACCGGCGAGGACGCTGGTCGCGGCGAGCTCCGAGTGGACGAGAGTCGCCGGCAACACCGCGAGCAGGGCGAGCGCGAACAGCGCAGCCGTCGCCGCGAACGCGTGGGTACGACGCATCCGCGCCACCAGGCGCACCGCCGGGATCTGCGCGATGACGATGAAGGCGGTGTTGACCAGGATCACGATTCCGATCTCGGCCGGCCCGACCGGTGTGTGTGCCTTGGCGAACGGCGGCAGGATGTTGGAGAAGAACGTGTGACCGGCGACGACAAGCACGACGTTGGCGGCGATCACCACGAGAAAGACCCGATCGCGAGCGACCGCGCGGAAACCCGTCCCGTTCTCAGGTGTCGCGGTGGCGATCTCGGCGCGCGGGCTCGGCACGGCAGCAAGCACGATCAGCGCGAATGCGGCGTAGGTCACCGCGTCGAAGACATACAGAAGCTGGAACGTGCCGAGCCGCGGCGCGGCGGCGACGATGAAGCCGGCGACGGTCGCGCCGGCACCGATGCCGAAGTTGCCCGCGACCCGGTTGAGCGCAAAGGCGGCCGCTCGCTGCTCGGGCGTGATCAACCGGACGATCAATGTCCGGTTGGCGGTCCCGCCGACGCCGAGCCCGACCCCGCCGACGACCGCGCAGGCAAAGCCCTGCCAGGGACGGTGCACCAAGGCGAACCCGGCGTACCCCAGGGCGCTCGCCAGGTTTCCCGCGATGACGAGCGCTTTGGCGGAGTAGCGGTCGACCAGCGCTCCCGTCGGCGGAGTAGCAAGTGCGGAGGTCCCCATCGTCGCGGCAAGAACCAGTCCGGCGGTCGACGTCGAAAAGCCACGGACGTGATGCAGGTAGATGATCTCGAACGGAAGCACGAGGCCGTACCCGAAGTAGTTGAGAGCGTTCCCCGCTTGCAGGATGAGCACCGGACGGGAGAGCCCGGTGCGCCAACCCGCGACGAGGCGTGCGATGCGGCCGTTCATCTGCTCGGGGCTCCTTGCGAGTTCGGTTGCTCAGTTGCCGTCCCTCGTACCGTCACCCGATCAGGCCGTCGCGTTACGCCGTTGCGAGCATGTAGTTTCTGAGCGGATGCACGCTCCTGAGCCGTCGAACAGCGAGGCCGAGCTCCTCGCGGCTCTCCGCAGCGGTGACGAGAATGCGTTCGGCGCTCTCGTCGACGCGTACGGCGCCGCTATGCGCAGGGTCGCGCTGGCGTTCGTGCGCTCGAGCGCGGCCGCCGACGACGTCGTGCAGGAGGCCTGGCTCGGCGCGCTCCGTGGCCTCGACGGGTTCGAAGGCCGGTCCGCGCTACGCACGTGGCTGCTGCGGATCGTGGCCAACATCGCCCGGACGCACGCGGTGCGCGAAGCGCGCACCGTGCCCTTCTCCGCACTCGATTTCGCGCCCGATTCGGATACTGACCGCGGTCCGGCCTTCTCCCCCGATCGCTTCCAGGGCCCGGACGCGCAATATCCGGGTCGCTGGGTCTCGTTCCCGGCGTCCTGGCCGGCGGAGCCGGACGGTGCGCTGCTCTCCGGCGAGACACGCGAGCTGATCGCCGCGACGATCGCCAGCCTCCCGGACGCGCAGCGGGTCGTGATCACACTGCGCGACGTCGAGGGCTGGAATCCCGCCGAAGTGTGTAGCGTTCTCGACGTCAGCGAGACCTATCAAAGGGTGCTTCTGCACCGGGCGCGCACGAAAGTACGTGCTGCGCTCGAGGATTACTTGACCAGCGAGTCACCGTGAACGACGAATTCAGCTGCCAGGAGATGAGCGAGGTAGTCACCGACTACCTCGATGACGCGCTGCCGCCCGACGAGCAACAGCGCTACGAGCGCCACCTCACCTACTGCGCCGGCTGCAACCGGTACCTCGACCAGATGCGCGAGACGATCAGGCAGACCGGCATGGTCGCGCGCGAGGAGCCGCTTCCGCTTGCGCTACGGGAACGGATCGTGGATCAGTTCCGCAACTGGCGGCGAGGCTAGGCGCCCCGAAAGTCTCGTGGCATAAGAAGAGGCCCCGGTTTCCCGGGGCCTCTTCGTTACCGGTGGTGAGTGCTACCGCTCGACCGGTGCCGGCGTACGGGCTCCCAGAGTCGGGAGCACCTCCGCCTCAGGAGACACGCGACGCAGGTGCCAGAACCCCAGCGCCGACAACAGCAGCATCACTCCGGCAGTGATGAACGACACGACCGCCGCAACCAGCGCGATCTGCCCCATCTTCCAGAAGCCGTACGCGTTCAGCAGCATCCCGCGCAACGTCTCCCCCATGAACAGCGTCTGCCGCTGCCCCGCGACCTGCTGATAGTTCGCATCCGTCGGCTTCATCGTCAAAAACTTCGCCGACACCTGGCTGTACGTCTGACCACCCGCGACCTCGGACAGGTGCACCTTGATGTAGTGGTCCGCGAACGTCTCCGCCTGCTGCCCGTCCAGCACCTGCTGGCCGGCATACGGCGTCACGTACTTGGTGATCTCCGCGTTGTGCTGCGCGGCGATCCCCGCGGCCGACGGGAAGAACACCTTCTGCTGAGCGAGCTGGTCATGCACGTTGCTGTTGGCGAAGCTGTGCGCCCACAAACCGAGCGCGCCCGCCACGATGAGAACGGCCGCCACGACCAAACCACCAGTCGAGAGCAGGGCGTCAAAAGTCTTGCGGCGCATCGTCGTCTCCTTCCGCCGCGGGAACCCGGTCGGTTCCGTCGTGCCACCAACATCCCGCCCCCACCACCAACCCGTTAGAGCGCAACGACCCCTCCCACACAGGACCAAAGTCCCGACTGGTCAGGCAACGCACGACTCGGCAACGACCTCGCGGCCGGAGACCTGCCCGAGGGTGACCGCGACGAACTGGTCGCGGCCTGCGCTCACCGCGCTCGTCAACGCGGCGAGGCCTGCGACGTCGGCGAGATCGTGGTCGAGCAGGCTCGCCGTACCGACGACCAGCACACTCCAGCCGGCGGCGCCTTCGCGCCCGACGCCGTCGATCTCGAACGCGACGACGCTCCCGTTGCAGCCGCGGGCGAGCGTCCCGCCGGGCTCGGTGCGGAACAGGATGCGCGCGCCCGACCTGACGTAGTTGACCGGAAGGATCGCCGGCATGGCGTGTTCGGTGATCGCGACCCGGCCGATGCTCCCGGCGTCGAGACGACGCACGCACTCGTCGTACGTCAGCTGTCGCAGCACGCCCATGGCGACAGTAAAGGGACGCCGATGGCGTCGCGTTAGGGGCGAAGGTCCCTGTCCCCTACCGGGCATCCCGCGGTCGACTGACGACGTGAGCGTCACCCTCGACAGAAGTGCCGACGGCCGCATCGCCGTGCTGCGCGGCATCGACACCGAACCGGCGCTGCGTCACGTCGCCCAAGACTTGCTCGGCGACTGCGCGTTTGGCGACCTGCTCGGCCTCGTCATCGACCTCGGCGGATCGCAACCGTCGGACGGTACGGCGGACCTGTTGCACGACGCGAGCCGTGCCCGCCTGCGACAGCATCAGGTGATCACGTGGGCGGCGGGGCCGGCGGTGCCCGAGGCCGTGCGGCGCGTGCGCCGCTCGCTCGACCGGTTCGACCAGCACGGCACCCCCGGGCTGACGGCTCTCCTGCGCGACGCCCGCTGCGTGTTCGACGCGGGACTGTCGATTGCGACCAGCACGGTGTTCCGCCTGTTCCGGGGTGCGCGAACGTCGTAACGTGAACTCGTGACCGCCGGAGCACGAGACGGGAACGCCGAGCAGCTGCCGACGCTGTCCGGGTTGGGCCTGCGTTCGCTGCTCGCCGAGGTGACCGACCGGATGGAGTCGCTGGCCCTGCTCTCCGACCGGCTGCAGGCGCTGTTGCAGGCGGTCGTGTCGATCGGCTCGCACCTCGACCTGCCGACGGTGCTGCGCAACATCGTGGACACCGCGGCCGAGCTGGCGGACGCGCAGTACGCGGCGCTCGGGGTCATCGATCCGACCGAGGAGAGCCGGCTGTCGCAGTTCATCACCGTCGGCGTGGACGAGCAGACGCGCGCGGCGATCGGCGACTTGCCGCACGGCCGCGGCGTGCTCGGCCTGCTCATCCGCGAACCGCGATCCATCCGCATGGCGAACCTCGCGGATCACCCGTCGTCGTACGGTTTCCCGCCGGGCCACCCGCCGATGCGGACCTTCCTCGGCGTTCCGATCACCATCCGCGGACTCGTGTACGGCAACCTCTACCTCACCGAGAAGCGCGGCGGCGGCGAGTTCAGCGAGGCCGACGAGCAGGTCGTGACCGCGCTGGCATCGGCCGCCGGCCTCGCCGTGCAGAACGCCCGCCTCTACGAAGAGGCGCAGCAACGCCAGCAGTGGCTCGAGGCGACGGCGTCCATTCAGAGCCGGTTGCTGGCCGGGGTCACGCCGAGCGAGGTGTTCCCGGATGTCGTCGCCGCGGCCCGCGAGCTGGCGGCGGCCGACATCGCGTATCTCGCGCTGCCGGTCGGAGACGGCACGCTGCGGGTCGCCGCGGCGGATGGCAAGGGCAGCACCGAGCTGCAGGGCCGCGCCATTCCCGAGCAGTCGCTCGCAGCGACGGTCATGCGCGCGTCGAAGCCCGAGGCCGTCGCCGACGCGCGCGCGGACGAACGCGTGTGGCCGGGTCTCTTCGACGCCGCCGAGATCGGCCCCGCGCTGTACGTGCCGCTGGGTGCCACGGCCGGTGCCGTCGGCGCACTCGTCGTCGCGCGCTTGGCCGGCTCGGCGGCGTTCAGCGACGGCGAGCTCCAACTGGTCGACACCTTCGCCGGGCAGGCCGCGATCGCGTTGCGGCTCGGCGCCGCCGCCGCCGACCGCGAGCAGCTCGCCGTCCTCGGCGACCGCGACCGGATCGCGCGTGACCTGCACGACCTCGTCATCCAGCGGTTGTTCGCGACCGGCATGTCGCTGCAGGGTTCGGTGCGCAGCATCCAGCCGGCCGAGATCGGCGAGCGGGTGCAACGCGCGGTCGACGACCTGGACGAGACCATCAAGGAGATCCGTACGTCGATCTTCGCGTTGCAGAGCCCCGCGCCGCACGCCGGCGAAGGCGTCCGCGCGGCGGTTCTCGCTGTGGTGAAAGCAGCCGCTGCGGGTCCCCTCGGGTTCCCGCCACAGGTCGAGTTCGTCGGCCCGGTCGACACGCTCGTGCCGGCGAACATCGGCGAGCAGATGGTCGCGGTCATCCGCGAGGCGCTGAGCAACGTCGCTCGCCACGCCGCTGCCAACGAGGTCACCATCCGGGTCACCGCGGACTCCGGCCGCGTTGACCTGCTCGTGAGCGACAACGGCGTCGGCATCCCCGATGGCGTCGCGACGAGCGGCCTGGCCAACCTGCAACGGCGCGCCCGCGACCTCGGCGGCGAGTTCGAGGTCGTACGACGCGACGGCGGGGGCACCAACCTCCACTGGCACGTACCGCTGCACGCCACGGAGTGAACCGGCGCCAACGGGACCTTCGGCCCTAGCCGTTCGGCACCGGGAACGGCAGCGTCGGTTACGTGACGAATGACGACATCGCTGTCCTGCTCGAGTGCGCCGCCATGGCTCCGTCGGTACACAACACGCAGCCGTGGCAGTTGCGCGGCGTCGGCGACACCGTCGAGGTGCGAGCGGATCGCAGCCGGCAACTGGACTATCTGGACCCCACCGGCCGGCAGCTCCACGTCAGTTGCGGTACGGCGATCGAGTTCGCCTACCTCACCGCGCGCTCCATCGGTCGCGACTGCCAGGTGCGCCTGCTTCCGGAGCCCGACGACCCGGAGCTGCTCGCCGTACTTCAGCTCGGCCAGGCGCGACCCCCGACGTCGACCGAGCGGGAGCTCGCGGAGGCGATCGCCGTCCGCTACACCGACCGTGGGCCGTACACGGACCGGCCGCTGCCGGACGACCTCGTCGATGACATCCGTTCTCGCGCCACGGATCTCGACGTCTGGGTCAGCACGCTCGAACGTCCCGACGAGCGCCGCACGCTGATCACCGTGTTGTACGACGCGGAGCAGGCCGAAGCCGGCGACGCGAGGTACGCCGCGGAGCTCGCGCGGTGGACGGGCACGAGCGGGGACTTGGGGATCCCCGCCGACGCCGTCGCCGTCGGGTGGCCGACCGATCGCGTCCCGCTCGTCCCGCTGCGCGACTTCGCCGGGCACGCCGAGCACCCGACCATCGAGGGCCGGGGGGACGCGCCGCCGCCGACCGTCGAGCGGGACCTGCTGATGATGTTCGGCACTCCCGACGACGAGCCGCGTGCCTGGCTCCTGGCCGGACGCGCTCTCGGGTGGGCGCTGTTGCGCGCGGCCGCCATCGGTGCGTCGGCACAACCGCTCGGGCCGGCGATCGACCTGCCCCATGCCCGGGCCCGGCTGCGCCACGAGCTCGGCCTCGTCGGCTACCCGCAGTTCGTCGTACGGATGGGGTACGGCACCGACCGCCCGCGGACCCGCCGGCGGATGCCGCCGGAGGCCGTGCCTTCCTAGACACGATCCGGAGACGGTGCCGCTAGGAATCCATGCGGGCGACGAACGCGGCCGCTTGGGTACGGCGTTCCATCCCGAGCTTGGTGAGCAGGTTGGACACGTAGTTCTTCACGGTCTTCTCGGCGAGGAACATCCGCTCGCCGATCTGCCGGTTGGTCAGCCCTTCGCCGATCAATGCGAGCACCCGGCGTTCCTGCTCGGTGAGCCCCTGCAACGGGTCGGACTGTTCCATCTGCTCGCGCAGCCGCTGCATCATCCGCGCGGTCGTCGTCGGGTCGAGCAGTGACTGGCCGGCCGCGACGCGCCGTACCGAGTTGAGGATGTCGTTGCCCTTGACCTGCTTGAGGACGTAGCCGGCCGCGCCCGCGAGCACGGCGTCGAACAGCGCCTCGTCGTCCGCGAACGACGTGAGCATCAGGCAGGCGAGGTCGGGCAGTTGCGACCGCAGATCGCGGCAGACGCTGACGCCGTCACCATCGGGGAGGCGTACGTCGAGGACGGCGACGTCCGGCCGCACCGCCGGCACCCGCGCCAACGCTTCGGCCGCGGTGGACGCCTCGCCGACGACCTCGACATCCCCGTCCGATTCGAGCAACTCGCGAACACCGACGCGTACCACCTCGTGGTCGTCGAGGAGGAACACCCGAATTTTCTCCATTTGCCCATTCTCCCGGAGGCAGTGTCCTCAGCCTAGGGCCGAAAGTCCTGGCGGCCCTGCGGCGCGGCGGCCCTGCGCCGCGGCGGCACGGCGCACGTCACGCGAGGTCGCGGTCGCGCAGCCACCGGTGCGCGAGCGCGATCAGCACCGCACCGGCGGCGAACAGCACGCCCGCGTCGGACCAGTGCACGTGCGCGGCGGCGTTGGTCGGGGCGTAGTAGCCGAACGGGTTGATCCGCTGCGCGAACGCGAGCGGGTGCCAGAGCAGCGCGATCAGGTTCAGGACGTAAGACCCGGCGGTGACACCGACGGCGACCGCGAACGCCGTACCCCTAGTCGCGGCGCGGACCGACGCCGCGAACGCGACCGCGCCGACGAAGAACGCCAACGACGCGAACTGCACCGCGACCCGCGGCGGCACCAGCACCGACACCGTTTGCAGGTCGTGAGACAGCCGGCTGCCGATCAGGGCGCCGACGACGGCGCCGAGCACCACCACGACCTGCGCGAACCCCCACTCGACGAGGCGCGAGTCGAGGACCCGGCTGCGGGCGATCGGGGCGGTGAAGATCAGCTCGGCCCGGCCGGTCTCGACGTCGTTAGCGACCGCGGCCACACCGATGGTGATCGCGACGCTCAGCGCGAGCACGAGGAACAGCGGGTGGCCGAAACCGAACGCCAGGAAGTGCGCCGGCGAGAAGATGTCGCCCGAGTCCGAACCGGAGAACGCGGACAGCAGGCGCGGCGCATTGCCGTTGCCGAAGGACCGGCTGAACCCGGCGGCGCCGCCGTACGCCGAGTAGGTCCCGGCCAGCACGATGAGCAGCAGGAAGCAGCCGGTGGTCAGCGCGAGGAGGCTGCGCCAGCGGCTGCGCAGGTTGCACACCACCAACGCCCTCATGTCGCGCGCCCGGCGTACAGGTCGAGGACGACGTCCTCCAAGGACGCCGGCGCGATCGTGATGTCGCGTACGGCCGGATCGGCAAGCATCGCCCGGACCAGGTCGGGCCGGTCGGAGGCAAGCCGGCCGACGACGCGCGTCCCGTCGACGTGCGGCTCGGTCAGCGCGGCCGGTGGGCACGTCGGCGGCGCGCGGTCGTAGTCGACGGTGACGATGCGCGGGGCCTGCTCGCGCAGATCCTCGACGCGTGCCTCGACCAAGAGCCGGCCCTCCCGCACGATCAGCACGACGTCGCACACGGCCTCGACCTCGGCGAGGACGTGCGACGACAGCAGCACTGCGCCACCGCCGGCGGTCATCGAGCGGAGCAGCTCGCAGAACGCATGATGCGCGAGCGGATCGAGGCGGTTCGCCGGCTCGTCCAGCACCACGACGTCGGGCCGGTGCTGGACCGCGGCGATGATCGCGAGCTTCTGCCGCATGCCGGACGAGTAGCCGCCGACCTTGCGGTCCAGCTCCGCATCGCGCAGGCCGAGAACGTCGGCCGCGTGCGCGCGTTCCGGCGCCGCGTCGAGCCCGCGCAAGCGAGCGAGCAGATCGAGGTTCGCCCGTCCGGACAGGTGTGGCAGGAAGACCGGATCGGCGGGCATGTACCCGAGACGTTGCCGTGCTTCCGGCCGCCGGGCGTCGATGCCGAACAACTCGACCGCACCACTGGTCGGCCGCAACAAGCCGCTGATCATCCGCAGCGTCGTCGTCTTGCCGGCGCCGTTCGGGCCGAGGAAGCCGGTGACGGTCGACGCTTCGACGTCGAAGCTGAGGTTGTCGACGGCGCACACGTCCGGGTAGCGCTTGGTCACGCCGCGCACGGCGATCGGGGCCGGACCGGTACCGCTCACCACCCGACGATGACGGACATAGTCCCGCAAGCGACAGGGACGAAGGTCCTGTCGTCGTGACGGGACCTTTGCCTCTGTCCGCGCCGGTTGCGGCCCGATGATGCTCGGTCGTGGAGAGGGGCCTGCGATGAACATGACGACGACAGCCACGGACCCGCAACCGCTGCGCATCGTGGACGCGCGATGGGCGGTCGAGCAGGCAAGCCGCGCGCCATCGGTGCACAACACGCAGCCCTGGCGATTCACCTTCGGCGGCGGCCGGTTCGAGATGTACGCCGACACCGCGCGCGGGCTGACCGTCACGGATCCCGACGGGCGTGAGCTCGTGCTGAGTTGTGGCGCCGCGCTCTACAACCTGCGCGTCGCGCTGCGCAAGCTCGGCTACCACGGCACCGTCACGCTGCTGCCCGACCGGTCGAACCCTCGCCTGCTCGCGACGATCGCGGTGACCGAATCGACTCCGGCAACGGCGGCGGAACGGCGCGAGTACGCCGCGATCACCCGCCGGCACACGCACCGCGGGCCGTTCGACGAACGCGTGCTGTCGCCCGACCTCGCCGAGCGGTTGCACCTGGCGGCGTACGAAGAAGGGGCGCAGCTGATCTACGTCCACGACCCGGGCCAGCGCCGTCGCGTGCTGCAGCTCGCCCGTGCCGCCGCGCGGGCGCAGCAGGGCGACCAGCGGGTCGCGGCCGAGCTCGCCGCCTGGACCCCGCCGCCCGGCTCGCCACGTCATGACGGCGTACCGGCGGCTGCCTACAGCACGGAGCCGGTGGTGTCTCCCGACGACCTGCCGCCGCGGGACTTCGACCAGCTGCGCGGATTCGGCAGCCTCACCCGGCACGACCCCAACCCGGGCGCCCTGGCGGTTCTCGCCACCCCGTCCGACCTGCAGTTCGACTGGCTGCGCGGCGGCGAGGCGTTGGAGCGGGTGCTGCTGGCAGCGGCGGAGCAATGGGCGTTCGCCGCGCTGCACTCGGCCGTCACGGAGGTTCCCAACCTGCGCGCCGAGCTACGGCGCGAGCTCTGCACCAGCGCACACCCGCAACTGCTACTGCGCTTCGGGTACGCGAGCGATGCGACGATCACGCCGCGCCGGCCCGTGGACGACGTCCTGCAAGTCAGCTGAACTCGGAAGGAGGACCGCAATGATGCACAACGCGTGGGATGCCGACCTCGCCGTCACCTACGGCCTGCTCGAGGAGGATCTCGAGGGCCAGCCGACGATCGACCGCTACGGCATCACCACCGACGAGGAGCTCGCCGGCGAACCGCTCGCGGTCGCGCTGGCGCAGGAAGAGCCCGACGCAGCCGGACAGTCCGTTGACGACAGCCCGTGGGTCTTCGTGGACGAGCAGTGGGAGTCCGACGACCGGCTGTTCTCCCCCGCCGACGACCGCGGGCCGGAAGAGACCGCCATGCACCTGGTCCAGCTGTGACCACGACAGCAGTTCGTCATCGCGTCGTCCTCGTCGGCGATGCGATGAGCGCACCGGCCGTCGCCGTCCGGCCCGAGGCGAGCGTGTGGTTGGCGTGGAAGCTGATGGCGCACCACGGAGTGCGGCACCTGCTGGTCACCGAGAACGGCCGGTGCATCGGCGTACTCGACGACCGAACGCTCTTCGCGCAATGGCCGCTCGGGCCGGCCGCACTGCACAACAAGCCAGTGTCAGCACTGATGCGCCGCGCGGTCACGTGCGTGCCGGCGAGCAGCGAGCTGCGCTGCGCGGCCGACGTCATGATGCGCGAAGGCGTCGACGCGGTGCCGGTCGTGGACGAGTCCGGTGTGACCGTCGGGATCGTCAGCTACCGCGACATCCTCGGCGTGTTCGCTCGTTGCGGCGCCGAGCTGATCGACCCCGCACAACATCCGTAGCCCTCACCTCAACCACGCGGTTGCGCGATCCCTTCGCCGCGGCCGTCGAAGCCATGCAGCGATCCGTTGTCCCAGCTCGTCGGCAGTCCGCTGACGACGATGCCGGTGCCGATGCTCAACGCGAGCGTGACCGCGACAACCGCGGCTCTGGCGGTTCGTCCGGGCACCCGCCCGCCTCGCCCCGAGCCGCCCACCGTCAACTGGAACGCCGGCACCGTACGCGCGAGGACGTGCGCGCCAGTCGCGACCAGCCACAGCACGAAGCAGATCTTGTGCAGGGTGAGCGCGTCGATCCGCTGGCCGGCGATCGTCACGATGGCGTCGTACGACGCGTCGCCCAACGGGACGAGCGCGAGGCCGGTGCCGAGCACCGCGAGGCCGGTGAGTACGACGAGTGGCCCGAGGATCCGCAGCAGCAACGGTGGCGGCCCGGCGGCGCGGTAGGCCGCCGCGCCGGCGTAATAGCGCGCGATCCGCCAGCCGGTCGTCCCGGTCTTGGCCACGACCAGCGGGATGAGGACGCCGCCGATGAGGATGTGCGCACTCAGCATCGCCTGCAACGACAAGAGGGTGAAGCATTCGGCGAGGAAGCCGGCGAGCAGCAGCAACCCGAGCCAGCCGGTGAGCTTCGCGTTGCCCGCCGGGCCGCCGGTGCGCGGCTCGATCGGATCGTGGCGAAGCTCGGCGCCGGCCGCGCTCGCGATGACGTCGCCGACGGCGCGGCCCACTCCGCTCGTCACAGCCGGCGGGACGTTCATGACCGCGTCAGTCCACTCGGATCTGGCCGTCGACCACATGCACCGGGATGGCGGTCAACGGCGACGGCGGCGGCCCGGCGAGCACCTGGCCGGTGCGGGCGTCGTACGCACCGCCATGGCACGGGCAGACGAACTGCATGTTGCCGGAATCGAACTGCACGGTGCACCCGGCGTGCGTGCACACCGCCGAGAACGCGGCGAAGTTGCTGCCGCTCGTGTGCACGACAAAGGCGGGATCGCCGCTCGCCGGGTCGGTGAACCGGCCGGCCTGCCCGACCGGTACCTGGCTGGCCGACCCGATGGCCGTGCCGGGCCGGTTCTTCGCCGGGCTCGCGGGGCTGCTGCTGGGATGCTCGCCGGGCGTCGTCGGCGGCGGCGTGCGGTGCTTCGGCAACGCGGCTGCGTGTGCGGTGGACGTGCCACCGACCAACCGGCCGACCCACGCGGTGAGGCCGCCGGTCGCGGCGGCGACGGCACCGGTGACGAGTACCGCGCGGGTACCGAGCAGGAACCGGCGCCGGTCGACCTCCGCCGCGACCGACGGCCGCAGGCGCTCGCCGGCCGGGAAGATGCCGCATTGCTCGCGGCCGCACTCACCGCTTGGGCGCAGACCGCACACGTCGCCGCGGCCGCAGATCTGCCGCAGCCGCGGCACCTCCAGCGACACGACCGCCGGCAGCGGCCGCAACCCGGCCGCCGTACGCGCGCGCTGCACCAGCCAGCCGTCCAGGCTCAGCACGTTGCCCGCGCCGAGCGCGGCGAGGACGGTCCAGGCGAAGAGGAACACGACGTCCGAGCCGTAGTAGTACGGCGTGGTCCGCCAGCTCACCGTCAGCAGGAACGTCAACGACAGCGCCATTCCGCCGAGCGCGGCGAGGCGGGTCCACAGCCCCAACAGCACGCCGACGCCGACCGCGAGCTCGCCGAACGCGATGAGCAGACCGACGAGCGTCGGTGCGTGCAGCGACAGGCCGAGCAGCGGCCCGATGGGGCTGACGTGCCGCAGCAGCCGCATCTGCCCCACCACCGACGACTGGTTGGCCGGGTTCAGGTATGTCGGGTTCGCCAGCTTCTGCAGGCCGGCGTAGATGAAGGTCACCGCCAGGAACGCCCGCAGCGGGAGCAGCAGCCAGCCCGGCTGCCGGAGCCGCAGTTGCGCCCACTGCTGCCCGGCGAGCCACGGCGGCGGCTCCCCCGCCTGCGCGGCCGGGACGGTACGGGGACGGGTTGTCTGCGCCACGACATCGATCGTGCCCGGGCATCGGTAAAGGAATGGTTCAGTGAGTACGGCGGGACGGCTTAGCGTTGACGCCGTGACGATCGCCGCGGCCAACCGGGCGCTCGCTGGCGTGCGCGTGCTCGTCGTGGAGGACGACCGTTCGATCGGCGAGCAACTGGTCCGCGGCCTGTCCCGCGCCGGCTGCCGCGTCGACCTGGTCGAGTCGGCCGCGGAGGCACTCCCGCACACCGACGCCGAGCTGATCCTGCTCGACCTCGGCCTGCCCGACGGTGACGGCATCGAGTTGTGCCAGCGACTGCGGGAGAGGACGGCCGCACCGATCCTCGTCGTCACCGCGCGCGACACCGAGCGCGAGCGGGTGACGGCCCTGGACGCCGGCGCCGACGACTACATCACCAAGCCGTTCGGCTTCGCCGAGCTGCTCGCCCGGATGCGCGCGGCGATGCGGCGGGTCCGGACCGGCGACGAGCGCACCCGGATCCGGTACGGCCCGCTGACGGTCGACCTCGCCGCGCACCGGGTCGACATCGACGGCACGGAGGTCGCGCTGACGGCGAAGGAGTTCGACATCCTCGCCTGCCTCGCGACCGAACCCGGGCGGCTGGTGACCCGCGAGGAGATCTTCGACCGGGCGTGGGACATGAACTGGTACGGGCCGACGAAGGTGCTCGACGTGCACATCGCCGCGTTGCGCCGCAAGCTCGGCGACCCGACCCTCATCGAGACCGTCTACGGCCGCGGCTTCCGGCTGCGCCAATCGTGACGATGCAGCCATGACCAAGCGGATCCTCGCCGGCTTCCTCGGTGTGCTGGTCGCCTTGCTCGTGCTCGTCGTCGTACCCCTCGGGGTCAAGGTCTCCTCGCAGCAACGCGACGACTTCCGTTCGAACGCGCAGGCCGATGCGCGCGCGATCGCGGCCAGCGAGGAGGAACGCCTCGGCGACGCCGCCGATCCGGCCGACGCGCGCACGGCCGTCGCGCCGACCGTCGCCGCCGGCGAGGGGGTCGTCGTCCTCGGCCGTGACGGCGCGGCCCTCCTGCACGCCGGCCGGCCGGTTCCGGACTCTGCCATCCGCGCCGCCCGCGCCGGTGGGCGTCCGCAGGTGCACGACGCGGTCGTGGTCACCGCGCGGATCGGCCCGGCGCGCCAACCGGACGGCACCGTCGTACTCATCCGCGATGCCGAGCCGCTCGACCGGCGGGTGCATGCGCTCTGGCTCGCACTGGCCGCGGCCGCCGCGGTCACGCTCGCTCTCGGGGCGCTCACGGCGGCCGGCCTGGCGCGCTGGATCGCCCGCCCGCTCTCCGCGCTTCAGACGGCTACGACGCGGATGGGCCACGGCGATGTCGTGGCGCGGACGAACGTCGACAGCGGACCGCCCGAGGTCAGAGCGGTCGCGGCCGCCTTCAACGACATGGCCGAGCGGTTGAGCGCGCTGCTCGACAGCCAGCGGACGATGACGGCGGACGTGTCGCACCAGCTTCGTACGCCGCTCGCCGCGTTGCAGTTGCGGCTGGAGTTGCTCGCCGACGAATCGGCGGACGGCACCCGCGCCGAGCTGGCCGGCGCGCTGCGCGAAATCGAACGTCTCAACCGCCTGCTCGACGGCTTGCTGGCGATTGCCCGCGCCGAAGAGGTCGTCGCCGAACGCCGGGTCATCGACGTCGCGGGGCTCGTGGCCGAACGGGTCGAGATGTGGCAACCGGTCGCGCGCGACGCGGACATCGAGCTGTCGTCCGCACTCGACCCCGCGACCGCGTTGATGACGCCGGGGCATCTCGAGCAGGTCCTCGACAACCTGCTCGCCAACAGCATCGACGCGCTGCCGGCCGGCGGGCACCTGACGGTGTCGTTGCGTCACGACGCGGAGGAGGTCGTCGTCACGGTGACCGACGACGGTCCGGGGATGCCGGCGTCGCGGCGCGCGAACGCGTTGGCACGGTTCGAAGGCGACGGGTCGGGCCGCAACGTCGGGCTCGGTCTGGCGATCGTCGCCCGGCTCATCGCGACCGACCACGGATCGGTCACGCTGGACGAGACTCCCGGCGGCGGGTTGACGACCGTCGTGCGGCTCCCGGCCGCGACCACTTCAACATCCGCGGTCGAGGCCTAGCCAGGGGTCAGTCGGCGGCCGTCAACGCGGCCTCGGCCAGCGCGGGCCTTCCGGTCCTGATCTCCAGTCGCAGTCGCGCCAGTTCCTCTGCCTTGCCGACCTCAGGGGCACCGGCGGCCTCGACCACCACCCGGTAGGAGTCGCCGAGCAGGGACGCGACCGCGTCACGCGGTACGCCGGGAAACTGCCGGCACAACCGCTCGGCGGCATCCCGGAGCTCAGAGTCCGGTCCCGACGTCACTCGTTCGGCAGCGCCCTGCATCCGTCCATGGCAGCCGAGCCGGTCGGGAGCGAACAGAGGCGAAGGTCACACGTCGGACCGCGCCGCCCGCGGGTAGGGACTAACGACCCTGTCGGATGCCGCCGTCGCCCCTCACCGTCAGCAGCATGACGTCGATCCTGACCAGGGCTCTCGGGGCACCGATCAACCTGAACCACCGAGGCCACTACGTGCACTGGGGAGTCATCCAGATCTCCGTGGCGAACCTCGTCGTGATCGGCCTCATGGTCGCGATCTTCGCCGCCGCGATCCTGCTGCCCTTCCCGAAGGGTCGTGGTCGCAAGTGACCGCGCCGGCCGCTTCCCGGTCCTGGACCGTCGCCGTCCGGCAGCGAGCCGTTCGCGCGTTCCCTCCCGACCAACTGCTGCCGGACAAGCAGCCGATCTATGTGGCGGCGTGGATTTATGTGTTCGGCGTCCTCACGCTCGCCGCATTCCTCGTCGTACTGCTCTCCGGCGGAGTGCTCGCGATCGAGGGTCCGCAGTGGTGGCACACGTCGTCGACCGGACACTTCTTCAACAGCCTGCACCTCTGGAGCGTCGAGCTGTTCCTGGCGTTCATGGTGATCCACCTGTGGGGGAAGTTCTGGATGGCCGCGTGGCGGGGCCGGCGCGCGATGACGTGGATCACCGGCGCGTTGTGCTTCGCCGGTTCGATCGGTACGGCATTCACCGGCTATCTCGTGCAGACCAACTTCGACTCGCAGTGGATCAGCACGCAAGCGAAGGACGGGCTCAACTCGGTCGGCATCGGCGCGGTCTTCAACGTCACGAACTTCGGCCAGATGCTGATGTGGCACATCGTGTTGCTGCCGCTCGTCGTCGGCGTGATCGTGGGCGTTCACGTCCTGCAGGTGCGCAAGCGCGGCGTCGTACCGCCGATCGACGTCGATCCGATCGATCTGATTCCGGAGCAAGGACGATGAGTACGGCGACGGCTCCGGTCAGCGCATCCGCGCAACGCGCGGCCGAACGCAATTGGCAAGGCCGGTACCGCGAGTACGACCTCGTCAAGGAGTTCGTCGTCGCACTGGTGGCCGTGTCCGTGCTGTCCGTCGCGCTGGCCGCGTTGTTCTCCTCGCCGGACGAGAAGCAGATCAACATCTCGCAGTGGAGCAGGATCGCGCCGAACGACTTCGTCGCCACCGCCGCGACCGAGCTCGACCGCACCAGCGGGACGGCGACGTACGGCGCGCCGTACACCCACGATCCGTCAGCGGCGCAGAAGATCGGCCCGATCACTCCGCAGAACTGGCTCGGCGTCACGCACCCGATCGACACCGTGAGCGACTTCGTCGTACGGCCGCTGTCACAGGTCGCCGGTGATCCCGCGCTGACGGCGGCGCTGACACAGTGGAGTGCGGGCAGTGCCACTCAGCAAGAAGGGTGGGCATCGGCGTACGACGACGCGCTGCAGAAGGCGCCGGACAACGACCCGAACAAGGTCGCGACCGCCGACTACGGTCCGGTTCCGGTGATGCTCTCGTCACTGCTCAAGGTCGCGCAGTCGGGCGGCCTCGACGGTGAGTTGCTGTCGCAAGGCAAGTTCTTCGCGACCGACTACACGAAGCCGCTGCTGTTCATCGCCGACGGCGCGTACCTCGAGGATCAGGCGCGCGCGGAGCACCTCGGCGGCGACCAGTGGGGAATGATGAAGGAGACCGGGAACTACCCCGGGCAGGCATGGCTCTGGCTCTACACCGTCTGGTACCAGGTCAAGCCGTTCTCGACCTCGCCCAACGCCGACGCGCTCGTCTGGGGCCTGATGATGTTGCTGACGCCGGCTTCATCCTCATCCCGTTCATCCCGGGTGTTCGCTCGATTCCGCGGTGGATCCCGGTGCACCGGCTGATCTGGCGCGACTACTACCGCCGCCGCGCCGCCAACGGCTAGGGCAAGACCGAGTCGATCGGTACGGTGACGTTCGCGCGGCGCGCGCGGCGGTAGCAATTTCGCCGTATCGGTGTTACCGTCGTCGTGGTTACCGTTTGCATTTCTCGAACGTTCACATGCGCCCGCGGGATGTCGACAGTGGGCGCTTTTTGTTTGCCTGCACTGCGAATCTGCTCCGGGCAGCGCGCTCACGTGACCGGCGGTCGGCACGGTGTCGACCGCGGTTCGCGAGAGGACAGTTCGAGATGGCACAGGGCACGGTCAAATGGTTCAACGCCGAAAAGGGTTTCGGCTTCATCGAGCAGGACGGCGGCGGCGCCGATGTGTTCGTGCACCACTCGGCGATCGCGGCCGAGGGCTACCGCACGCTGAATGAGTCTCAGCGGGTCGAGTTCGAGGTGACGCAGGGCCAGAAGGGTCCGCAAGCCGACAACGTTCGCCCGGTCTGATCATGTCGCCGCCGGCGCCGCAGATCAGCTCTGCGGCGTCGGCGCGCCCGGAACACACGGTCGGCGCCGCATGATCCGGCGGCGCGCTGCGATTGCGGCCACGCCGTCGGCGCGGCTGGCGTTCCCGCTCGAAGCCGGCCAGGCCGCCTGCCCCTACTGCTCCCACGGCATCCTCGCCGCGAACTTCGCGCCGTGGACGCGCCGGCCGAGACTCGTGTCCGCCGACTGCGAGTGCGGCCGGACCGTGACGATGGCCGACATCACCCTTCAGCGCCGTACGGAGCCGTGAGCGCGCCGTGACCATCGACGACAACCGCGCGGTCGAGGACGTCGAGCTCGCGTTCGCGCGGCTCGACTGGGTCCGCGCCGCGCCGTGCCTGGATCATCCGTCCCAGCGGGAGGCGCTGCGGTGGCACGTCGCGTGCTGCGAAGCAGCGCTGTCGGCTACCGACACAATCACGGCGAGCGAGGACGCGGGCGATGAGCCGACGCTCTCGAGTTAGCGCCACCCGGCTGGTCACCGCGAGCACCCAGGTCGACCGCGGCGCCGAGGTCGAACCCCGCCGCGTGTCCCATTACTGGTGCGCGTCGGATCATCGAACCTCCGCCGCATTCGCCGTCGACGTGGAGCCGCCGGCCGAGTGGCCCTGCCGGACCTGCAGCGGGCCGTCGGCGCTCGAACGCGGCACCGCCCGCGTCGCCATCCGCCCACGATTGTTCCCGCGCACGCCGTACGAGTTCCTCATGATGCGTCGCACCGTCGAGGACGGCGAGCGCCTGCTGGCCGAGGCCTTGGTCGCGATGCGCGAAGGGCGATACCCGCGGTGACCGAACGAGCGAGGGAGTAGCAGTGGCCGGGAAGAACAAGGGCGGACGAGAAACGCGCAAGCCCAAGCAGGACCAGAACAAGAAGGCGAAAGGTCAGACGCCGCCGCCCGGCGGGGTCCAGAACGCCGTCAAAGCGGAGCCTCGCCAGCCCGGCCGTTGAGCGGATGCGCTGGCTCCGACGGCTCCAGGGCGGCGAGGCGGGCCGCACACGTCGTCCACGGGAAGAAGCCCATCGCGGACGCGTAGGTGTCGTAGCGCAACTGGGTGACACCGCGCGCGAGCGCTTCGCGTTGCAGCCGGCCGTACTCGATGCCGTCCACGGCGTACGCGGGCGCATAACCCGGCTGCGCGAGGAATGTGAAGCATTCGCCATACAGGAACTCGACCGACAATCCGGTCGTCTCCGCGGCCCAGTCGAGGAAGCCGACCAGCGTCCGCCACCCGGAGTTGACCTGGACGTCGCAGAGCGCGCGCAGGTAGCGCACGACCCGCCACACATAGGTCTCGAACTGCGCGGCGCGGATCGCACGGCTCTGCTCGGCCTCGGTGCTGCCGTACAGCGCGAGGTACGCCTGCTGCACCGGTGTGAGGTCGCCGCCGTACGCGGTCGCGGCGGCGTTCCAGTACTCCCACTCGCGCCAGAACGCCTGGCCTTCGGTGAGCGCCACCTGCATCGGCCCGCCGAGGTTGAGCAGCGGCGAGCCGGCGTGCTTGGCCGCGAGGACGAAGTTGAACCCGTGCGAGAACTCGTGAACCATGATGTTGAGCATCGTCAGCATCGACTGGTTCTTCGCCGGCGTGAGGTAGAGGTAGGCGACCGGCTTGTCGGTGAGGTAGTCGACCGCGATGTCCTGCCCGCCGGTGACGACCGGCGCGAGGTACGACGGCGTCGGCTTGAGCACGACGTGGTCAGCCGGCGTGATCGCGACGAGGTACTCGGCGGCGAACGCGTTGCACACCCGCGCCGCCTTCTCCGCGAACGTCATCAGGTCGCCGGGCACCGCGTACCGCACGCTCACCGCGGCCCACACGTCGCCGACCGATGCAGTGGCCGGCAATCCCAGCGTTTCCGCCAGTTCCCGCGCCAACTCGGTCAGCACCGGGAGGTCCTGTTCGAGCCATGCGAGCGCGGTGAGGTCGATGTCCGAAGCGCTCTGGGTGAAGTCGTAGAGATCGCGGAGCAGCGCGGGGTAGCCGGCGGTGATGGACGGTCCGGTCGTCGCCCGTCGCATCGCGAGGTACATGGTCGCGAAGTCGTCGGAGTCGAGCCCCGGCACGGTGACGAGCCGCACGAACTGGTCGAGCCGCGCCTCGACCTCCTCGACACCGGGTTTCAGCGCCGGGTTGTTGTCGCCGAGAATGCTCACGGTCTGCCGGCAGTACGCGGCGGCGTCGAGACATTGCCTGCGGTGGACCGCATCGAGCTCGACTCCGACGAGCCGCGTGGTCTCGAACGCCACTTTGCCGGCCGCGCTGACGAGGAACTTCGGCACGAACGGCGCGTCGAAGTCCTCCTTGAGCCCGATGTAGAAAGCGCCATCGCCACAGTCCTGCACGGCAAGCCCGGGTTGCGGATACGCGAGCTGCGTGCGCAGCAACCGCAACTGTTTCGTCGCAGCCGCGCGCAGGTCCGCATCGGGAATGGCGGCAACGGCGGGTTCGAGATCCTGTAGGTCGGCGCGCGCCTCGGTGATCGCGGCCGGCGTCGCGATGAACAGCTCGGGCAGCCCGGTCACCCACCCCGAGGTGTAACCGGCGACCGGGTTGAGCCGCGCCCACAGATCGGTGAGGTCGTTCTCGACCGGCGTGGCGCCCGGCCGCCGGGTGCTCATACGCCGGACAACGCTTCGCCGCGGACGACGCCGATGCCCCAGACGTTCGGGTCCAGCGGCGCGGGCGGAAGCGGTGGCAGCCCGCACGCCTGCTCCCACTGCGAGATCGTGACCTCGATCAGGTCGGCCGGCGCCGAGAAGCGCGCGACCGCGTCCTGCGCCAGCACGACGTACGGCGCGCAGGCGAGCGCGCAGCCCCACTCGTCGGGCCCGGCGTAGGCGAACTTCGCGCCGATGAAGATCTCGGTGTACGGCACGTTCTGGTCCTGTCCGCACAGCACCATGCTCTTCGCGACGTTCGTGAGGTGGGTCCACAACGTCGCCTCGACCTCGTCCGGCGACGGCGAGACGATGGTCTCGCCGGCCGGAGTCCGGACGACCTGCGCCGGGATCTGGTCGCAGTCCTCGATGAACAGGTTGGCGTCGACGGTGCGGTCCGCCGCGATCGCGATGCCGAGTATCGACCAGACGTAGACCGGCCCCTTCACGCTCGCGTCTTTGTTCGCGCAGATGACGTGCGCGCCGGGCATCGGCGGGAACCGGCGCAGGTCCGTCTCGCCGCTGCCCGCTGGATCCATCCGGCCGAAGAGCCGTTCGGTCGCATCGAGCAGCGGAGCGACCGGGTAGACGTTGACCACGCCCTGCGCCGGAAGCTTCTCGTCCGGCGGGTAGTTCGGGCCGGGGTAGGTGAACAACGGCTCGAGCGAGCCGTTCGCGATCTCGTCGGCCATCGCGAGGTGGTAGCCCCACAACGCGCCGTTCACACCGCAGAACGACGAGGCCGTGCCCATGTTGATCTGGCCGATGTAGGCGTCGTCCTTTTCACACCGGTCGTACGACACGATGCCTTCGGCGCCCTCGTCGAGGCCGGCGACGTTCACGACGTCGACGGAGATCTTCATCGACGCGATGTAGCCGTTGCCCGTGGCGCCGGGGTTCATGTAGCCCATGCAGTTGGCGGCCGCCGCTCCCACCGCACCGTTGACTACATCCGGAAGCGCGAAGCTTGCTCCGCCCATGGCCCGTCTCCTCTGGTAGCGGATGGAGAGACCGCGACGCGACGCTCAGCCGCCCGGCTCCCCGGTATGTATACGGCCTATCGCCACCAGCCGCAAGCCAAACCTCGTTCGCGCGAGAGTCGCAACTCTCGCTTCGGAGCAAGGGTCGCGCGTAGTGCTCAGCGCCCGTTCGATCGGCGGCCGGCGCGCGCCGCCGCTTCGCGGACCTCGTTCTGATCCTCGTTGATGACGTGCGCGGGCGCGTCCTCGACGCCCACAAGCCTGGTCAGCAGGTCCTCGTCGTCGGCAATGTCGAGCTTCTCCGCGATCCGCCTTAGCACCTCGCTCTGCGCATCGAGCTTCGCCTGTACGGCGGACCCGTCACGGTTCTGGGTGTTCTGGATGATGAACACCATCAGAAACGTCACGATCGTCGTGCCGGTGTTGATGACGAGTTGATAGGTGTTGTTGCCGAGGCCGATGAAAGCGCCGCCGACGAACCACACCGTGACGACGAACATCGACGCGAGGATCGCCGGGAACGAGCCGAGCCACGCGGTGATGTCGCCGATCGCGCGCGTCAGCCGGGTGCTCTGGTCGGGCGGCTGCGTTTCCAGTGAGCTGCACGCCATGGCTACCTCCGGTCTCGCGGCCCGACGGACGGCTGGACCTTCGCGGGCAACGCGGTGATCTGACATTTCTCTCCCCGAGTGGGCGCGGCGATAACCGGGCGCGGCGATAACCGGGAGCTGGTTCCGCCGCCACAAACCCCTGGTTCGCCGATGACGTCGATGGTTACGGTCTGCGGGTGCCCCTGACCGCGCGGGACCTCACCGGCACCGACTACCTCGCCGCCGTCACGACGCTGCTGCAGCGCCACCGCGACAAGCACCCGTCCGCCGGCATCTGGGAGGCCGCCGACCTGCAGTGGTGGTGGCCGCGCGACCCGCACGACGAGCCCGGCCGGGCAAGCATCTGGTACGACGAATCCGGGCCGGCTGCTGCCGCCGTACTCACGGCGTGGTCGCCGAAGCGCGCGGCCCTCGACGTACTCGGTGACGTGAGCAGGCGGGAGCCGTGGGAGTGGCTGGCGTCCGTCGCACCGGGCGTTGCGGCCGGCCACGGTGGCCTCGAATCGCCGGTCCCCGAGGGTGACCAGGCTTGGGAAGAAGCGTTGGCACGGTTGGGGTTTTCACCCAGCGACGAGACCTACCTCAGCATGTGGCGCGACGCCGCGGAGGTTCCATCGCCGCCGGCCGCTCCCCCGGGCTACCGCGTGGTCACCCGTGCGGAGCGCACCGGTGGCGTGCACTGGCTCGCCGCGCGCAACGGCGACGCGGTCGAGTCCCGGCTGCGGCAGTGCTCGCTGTACGACCCGCGCTGCGACATCGCGATCATCGACGAGGCGACCGACCGGATCGCTGCCTACTCGCTCGACTGGCCGGACCTCGAGACAGGGGTCGGGCTGGTCGAGCCGGTGCGCGTCGAGGACGACTACAGCGGTCGCGGCATCGGCGGCGTCATGTTGCGCCATGGGCTCGCGGCGCTGCGCGACGCGGGCTGCAGCCGGCTGAAAGTGAGCTCGATCGAAGCGAACACCCCTGCGGTCCGGCTCTACCAGGGCGCCGGGTTCGCGGTGAACCAACGTGAACGGACGTGGCGCTTGTCGGCGTGACGGAAACATACGGGCGCGCCGCCTTGATCGGCGTACATACGGCGGTCACAGTGAGCTGATCCGACGCGCCCGCTCACCCGACCGGAGACGACATGCGGCCACACCACGGGCTCCGCTCGCTGCGCACCGCCGTCATGATGCCGCCGACCCCACCGCCCGCCGGCCAGCCGCTGGTGTCGCAAGGCGACGAGCTCACGATCCGCACCTATCGCTACGTCCGGGTGCTCATCGTCCTGCTCACCGCCGGCCTCATCTCCGCGGTGTTGGTGGAGCAGCACACGGCCAACTGCCTGCTGGGCTCGATCAGCGCGTACTACTACACGCCGGCGCGAGGCCTGTTCACGGGCGCGCTGATCGGCATCGGTGTCTGCCTGATCGCGGTCCGCGGCGAGAACGAGCTGCAGGACGGTCTGCTCAACGTCGCCGGGCTGTTCGCGCCGATGGTCGCGCTGGTCCCGATGCACTTCGGCGCCGGTACGCCGGACCGTCCCAGCCGCGAAGCGATGTGCATCGCCAGCGCGCACCGGGCTCCCGACCTGCGGCCCGGCAATGTGAAAGAGGGCGTGTTCAGCCTTGTCACCGCGGGACGGATCGACTCGATCCGCAACAACACCTTTGCGCTGCTCGTCATGGTCGGCCTCGGCCTGCTGGTGCTCGGCGTCATGATCGTGTGGGGTCGCCGGCACCCGCGCCCCGGCGCCGGCCAGCCGCGGGTGTGGCCATGGGCCGTCACGGCACTGATCGGCGCGCTGGTCTGGGTGCTCTACGTCTTCGCGCACGGTTTCTACATCGAGAACGTCCACTTCACGACGGCCGTGCTGATGTTCGCGGCGGTCAGCCTGTTCGCCGTCTTCGACGGCATCCGGACCATCCGGCTGCAGCGCGCTGTCAAGCGCGGCATCGCGTACGTCGTGCTCGGCGCCATCCTGCTCACCGGGTGCGGCGTCATCATGCTCGCCGGCAACTCGGCGGGCTGGGACTACACGACCTTCACCGCGGAGATCTGGGGCATCGGCATCTTCCTCGCGTTCTGGATCATCCAGACGATCGACCTGTGGAACCACACCTCACGGCGGACGGCGATCCTCGCCGCAACTTCCCGAAACGGCTGAAATACCCCACCTTCGCGCGTACGTCGTTCGGTTGTCGGCAAACGCAACTGCGCGCGATAATTCGACCCGTTGGCCGGGTAACAAGGTGGTCGTATGGGTGCGGTGGATGCCGAGGGGAAGGACCGGAGCCGGATGGCCGACGAGCGGGACCGGATCGCGGACGAACGCGACCGGAAAGCCGACGAGCGCGACCGCAAGGCCGACGAGCGCGACCGGATCGCCGACAAACGCGACGCCGCCGCCGACGCGCGGGACCGGGCTGCCTCGGTCTACGACACCGACGTGCAGCGGCGCATCGATGCCGCCGACGAGCGCGACCTCGCGGCGGAGAAGCGCGACCGCGCCGCCGAGGCCCGCGATCCCGCCGACGCTCACCTGCAGGGCGCGATCGACCGGATCCACGCCGGTCGCGACCGTGATGCTTCCGCCGCCGACCGGGCCGCGTTCGCCGGGCGCACCGGCCGCGGCGCGGGCGACCGCGAGGACTCGGCGAACGACCGCTTCGACGCCCGGGTGGATCGGCTCGCGGCCGAGCAGGACCGGCACGATGCCGAGCACGACCGCGAGGCCGCCGAGGGTGATCGCGACGCCGCCCGTGCGGCCGAGAATGAGGCCGCGGCCGAGGACCGCGACGCCCTGCACTGACACAGCGACGAGCCGCCCGCGCGCTACGGCGTGATGACGAGCGGTGTCCCCGCCGGCACGTGGTGCGCCAACCAGGAGATGTCCCGCGTCCGCAGCCGCAGGCAGCCGTGTGAGACGTTGCGGCCGATGCTCGACGGGTCGCTCGTGCCGTGCACGCCGATCTGTCCCGGCCCGCCCTCGAACTCGCTGTAGACGTCCGAGAACGCCGACGTTCCGTAGGCGTACGGCCCGTACGGCCCGTTCGGGTTCGCCGCCTCGAGCAGCTCGGTCACGAAGAATGATCCGGTCGGCGTCGGCGCGCTCGGCCGGCCGATCCCGATCGGGAACACCTGCACCCGCCGCCCTTCGTCGTACACGGCGAGCGTCCGCCCGCGCAACGATGCGCGCAGCGCGTACGGATCGACCTGCAGCGTGACGTCGGTGTCGCGCACCCAGCCGACGGCGCCGTTCGGCCGCGCCGGAACCTGCACGTCCCAGCCGTCGCCGCGCTGCGCCACGACGAGGAAGACCAGCGGCGCACCGCTCGCGTTCGGGTTGGCGAGGCGCCATCGGACCGGCCCGCCGGACCGGCCGCGTACGGCGACCGACGAACGGTTCGCGACCGCGATCAGGCTCTCGCCACGAGACAGCGCCCACCCGCTCGGTCGAACCGAAGCAGACGGCGATGTCGACGGCGGCGATGGAGACGGCGATGAGGTGAGGCCGGCCGCGGCATGCCGAGCAGGCGGAGCCGGCGCGGCCGCGCAGCCCGCGACGAGAACGACGGCGGTCATGACGAGCGAACGCGACCGCGACGCCGAGAGCAGGTGCTCCGGCGCCGCGGTCGCGTCACACATCTGTCGCTAGCGGACGAGCCGCGCCTTCGGCCGGCGTCCGAGCAGCAACATCCCCCATCCGGTCAGGAGGAAGCCCACCGTGGCGATCCCGCAGACCGCGAGCGTCCGGCTGGAGATGCCGGTGAACGGCAGCCGCGTCACCTTGACCGCCTTGACGTGCGTCGTCGGCGGCTTGCGGGTGTGCTTCTCGCCCAGCACCGAGATCGTCGGCGTCGGCGTCACGGTCGGCGTAGGTGTTGGTGTCGGGTTCACCTCGCCGGGGTCGCACGTCAGCCAGAACACCTTGTGCTTCGTCGTCACCTTGGTGCCGCTCTTGCCCGACTTGCCCTTGGGCACCGTCGACGTGACCTTCACGGTGACCTTGACGTGGTAGCCCTGCTGCGGCTGCTTGACCAGCTGCCCCAGCGTGGCGACCGGGTCGAACGAGTAGTCCTGGAAGGTGTTAGGCCCGGGGAACGCGAACGCCGAGTCCCCGACCGACGGCGGGAGTACGACGTTCTGCCCGCTCGGCGGCTGCGCGACGAACGTCACCACAGCCGCGTTGCTCACGCCGGACCCGGAGTCGAAATTGTAGAGCGACAGCCGGAACGGGCACGTGATGTGCGGCTCGTTGTCGACGTTGTCGACCGGAACGTTGTTGATTTTGATCGTCGCGTTGTTTCCAGGCGGCGCGCCGGACGAGCCGCCCTTGCTCGCCGATGCCGGCCCGGCGGCGACCAGCCCGGCGACGACCAGCGATGCCACGCCTACCCCGATCAGCGTCGCCGCGGCTCCATGTCCGCGCTTGCCCGTTTTGGGTACGCCCACGACGCCCTCCCCTCAAACGGCGGTTCCGCAACGGACGTTGCTGTCCGCACCAGGCCCGCGACCTGCGGACCACGTTGCTACTCCGAACGCCGCAGGTCCATGGCCCAAAGTCTCTACTTTTGGGCCGAGTTCACCGCCCAATCCGCTCACGTCTGGTGCTGTCCCGTCCATGCATTTGCAACGGTTCTGCCGGTGTCGTCACCCTGCATTGCCGTCAGGCGGGTGTCGTCACGCGGACGTCGTCGCGCGCAGCGCCGCGGCGCGGCCCCGGGTGACCAGCGTGCTGATCACCCGCGCGACCGTGGCCCGGTGCCAGTGCATGCCGCGCGGCGTGCGGAAGCCTTCGCGGTTCAGCGCGGCCGCGATCGTGCTGAGCGAGGCGCCGTCGCGGTGCAACTGCATCATTCGGGCCAAACCGTGCTCGGTGCGTACGTCGGTCACCTCGTCGCGGCCGGACCGCTGCGACGGCGGCACGAACGGCGCCCGCGCGGATCCCTCACCGGTGAGCGCGTCGAGCGGTACCGCCGGGCTCCAGAGGAAGCCTTGGCCCGCCGTACAACCGAGGTTGCGCAGCAGGATCAGCTGCTCTTCCTTCTCGATGCCCTCCGCCACCGCGGGCACCCGCACCGAGCGGGCGAGGTCGATGATCGACACCGTGATCGCGAGCTCGTCCGGCTGGTCGAGCATCGTGGAGATGAAGCCGCGGTCGATCTTGATGGCGTCGATCGGCAGCTTGCGCAGGTACGTGAGCGACGAGTAGCCGGTGCCGAAGTCGTCCAGCGCGACCGTCGCGCCCTGTTCGCGGATGCGCGAGAGGACCCGGCTGGCATTGTCCGGGTCGGCCATGACCGACGTCTCGGTCACCTCGACGCGGATCGCGCTCGCCGGGATACCCGCCTCCGCGACCGCGCCGCGCAACGCGGCGTCGAGCCCGGAGTCGGCGACGCTCATCGCAGAGATGTTCACCGACACATAGCCGTCGGCCTGCAACGCGCCGGCCTCGATCAGCTCGCGCGCAGCGTGCGCCGCCGTACGCAGGCACCACCGGTCGAGGTCGCCGACCAGGTTGCTCTCCTCGGCGATCGCGATGAAGCGGTTCGGTGCGAGCTCGCCGTGCACCGGATGCCGCCACCGGACGAGCGCTTCGTACGAGGTGGTCTCGCCGGTCTCGAGGTCGACGATGGGTTGGTAGTGCAGGCGCAGCTCGTCGCGCTGCATCGCCAGCCGCAGGTCGTGCGACAGCTCAAGGCGTTCCACGATGTCGGCGCCGAGCTTGTCGTCGAAGACGACCGCGCGGTTGCGCCCGCGCTCCTTGGCGGCGTACATCGCGGCGTCGGCCTGGCTGAACATCACCTCGGGATCGATGTCGCGTGCCGCGGCGATGCCGATGCTCGCGTTGATGAACAGGTCGCGGCCGCCGACGGTCACCGGCCGGCGCAGCTCTTCGAGCACGCGCTGCGCGACGACCTGCGCCTGCGCCTCGTCGCAGTCCTCGCAGACGAGGACGAACTCGTCACCGCCGAACCGCCCGACCGTGTCGGCCGGACGTACGACGGCGCTCAGCCGGCTCGCCACCTCGCACAACACGGCGTCGCCCACTGCGTGCCCGGCGCCGTCGTTGATGGTCTTGAAGTGGTCGAGATCGACGAACAGCAACGTGATCGGGCCGCCGTTGCCCTCGCGCCGTGCCGCCGCGTGCGCGAGCCGGTCCGCGACGAGCACGCGGTTGGGCAGCCCGGTCAGCGGATCGTGCAGCGCCTGATGTTCCAGCGCCCGCTTGAGGATGACGTCGTCGCCGATGTCGCGGGCGATGACCGACTTGCCGACGGTGTCGCCGCGCGCGTTGCGCATCGGCGACACCGTCAGTGACACGTCGATCAGCGTGCCGTCGCAGCGGCGGCGCACCGTGTGGAAGTCGCGCGTCGTCTCGCCCGACGTCGCCAGCCGCAGCAGCATGTCGGCCTCGCCGGCGCGATCCGGCGGCGCGAGCATCCGCGCGTGCTTGCCGCGGACCGTGTCGGCGTCACATCCGTAGAGCTCGGCCGCGGCCGCGTTCCAGCTCACGATGTAACCCTCGGAGTCGGTGCCGTAGATCGCGTCTCCGGTCGACTCGACGATGCCGGACAGCCGGCGCAGGTCGTCCTCGATCCCCTTGCGCGGCGTCGCGTCGCGAAACGATGTCGCGACCGCGTACGTCGTACCGTTCGGGTCCGTCAGCGGGACCGAGTTGACCGACAGCCACACGGTCTCGCCGCCGGAACGCCTGATGCCGACCGCGACATCCGACAGCGACTCGCCCGTCCGGAGGGTGACCATGCCCGGGTGCTCGTGCGCGAGCAGCGGCGACCCGTCCTCGCGAAAAGCCGCGCAGTCGGGATCGACGGCGAGGCGACCCTGCATCTCCGCCGACGACAAGCCGAGCATCTGCTCGGCGGCGGGATTCGCGATGACGATCCGGCCCTGCAGATCCTGGACGACGATGCCCTCGGCGATCGCATCGAAGATCGAGCGGAACTGGCGTTCGGACTCGCTCATCGCGTCGCTCGCGGGCTGTTCTGCGGCACGGCGCCAGGCTCACACATTCCCGCCGGAATGCGCACGTTGTTGACCGGCTTTTGCCTGCAGTCACAGCGAAGATGACCCATTCGGACCATCGGGAATCGGTCGTTCGTGCCTCCCCGAGTAAGGCCGACCGAACCGCGCCGCCACCCTCGGCAGGATTTCCGCGGCGGAGGGCGTAACTGCGGGTAACACCTCTTCGTTGAATCGGTGTCACGACCCACCCCTCTCGGAGGCTGCACCCGTGCGCGCTCGCGTTGCTCTTGCCCTCGCCCTCGCCGCCGCCACCGCGGCGACCCCCGTCCTCGCGACGACGGCCGCCGGCTCCCATGGCACCGCCGGCTCCCATGGAACCGCCAAGCCCGCGGTGAAGTGGGCGCCGCGCCCCGCGACGTACGGCGTCGCCAAGCAGTCCAACGTGCCGATCACGACGGACGACGGCACGATCCTCGAGGCCAACGTGCTGCGGCCGGCGGACGCCAGCGGCAACCCGGCGAAGGGCACGTTCCCGGTCCTGCTGACGCAGACGCCGTACAACAAGGAATTCACCAGCCTCAACTTCGAGAACGACTACCTCATCCAGCGCGGCTACATCCAGGTCATCGTCGACGTCCGCGGCACCGGCTCCAGCGAAGGACAGTGGACGAGCTTCGGGCAGCGCGAGCAGAAGGACTACTGCGAGACGGCGACGTGGGCCGGCAAGGTCGCGGGCAGCAACGGCGTGCTCGGTCTCTACGGCATCTCGTACGGCGCGATCGACCAGCTCTACACCGCGGCCTGCCACCCCAAGGGCCTCAAGGCGATGTTCCCGATCGTGCCGATGGGCGACGCCTACCGCGACGTGACCGTGTCGGGCGGCCAGGTCGACACCGGCTTCATCCCGTTCTGGCTCGGCCTCGTCACCGGCGCGGGCCTGTTCCCTGCGTCCGGCCAGACCGACCCGGCCGAGGCCGGGCAGGCGCTCGCCGACCACGCGCAGGGCATCCTCAACTTCCAGACGCAGGCCACCGCGTCGGCCGCGACCGGGCAGAAGATGGGTGAGTACGACGGCGCGTTCGACGGCGACTTCTACCAAGTGCGCACGCCGCTCAACCTCATCGACCGGATCAACGTGCCGACGTTCGTCGTCGGCGGCGAGTACGACCTGTTCCAGCGCAGCGAGCCGTTGATCTACAACGCGCTGCGTGCGCGCGGCATCCCGACCCGGTTGCTGGTCGGCCCGTGGACGCACCTCGACGCGTCGAGCGGCACCGGCCTGCCGGCGGACGGCGTGCCGTCGCTCAACGACCTCGAGCTGCGGTGGTTCGACCACTACCTGCGCGGCGTCGACGACCCGGCGATGAGCATCGACATCGCGCCGGTCACCTACTGGCGCATCGGCGCCGGACACTACGAGCGCGCCGCGTCGTACCCGCCGGCCGACACGACCTACACCGCGCTGCGCCTCGGCGGTACGGCGACGCCGGGCACGGCGGGCACCCTCGGCGCGGCGCACCCGGCCGACGGCAACGGCACGCTCCCCTACGTTCCGGTCGCGGGTGTCTGCTCGGAGTCGACGGCGCAGTGGACCGCGGGCGTCGTACCGGCCAACGAGCAGCTCTGCACCGGCGACCACCGGCTCAACGACCTCGCCGGCGTCACCTACGACCTGCCGCTGGCGAAGACGACGCGCATCGCGGGTACGTCGATGGCACGGCTGTTCATCTCCACCACGGCGAGCGACGCCTTCGTGACCGCGCGCTTGGAGGACGTGTCGCCGAGCGGTACGTCGACGCCGCTGACCAGTGGTTGGCAGGTGCTCTCGCTGCGCAAGGTCGACCCGCACAAGTCGGTCTACCGCGACGGCCTGATGATCCAGCCGTGGCACCCGGACACCCGCGAGTCGGTGCTGCCGGTGACCGCCGGCTCGGTCTACGAGCTCGACGTCGAGATCTTCCCGACGGCGGCGCAGCTTGCGGCCGGCGACACGCTCCGGCTGGCGCTGCAGGCCTCGGACGAGCCGCACGCCACGGCGCCGGCTCCGCAGGCTGCCAACGCGGCCGGCGGCGTGATCACCGTCTACTCGTCGGCGAAGTACCCGAGCCAGCTCGTCCTCGGCCTGGAAGGCTAGGGCGAGCGAAGCGACGCCCGTCGACTGCGACGTTGTGTGTCAATAAGGGGCACCGGATCGACACACAACGTCGCAGTCAACGTGGTGGCGGGCGAAATTGTGCGGGTTGTGGCAGTCAGTGCTAGTTCGTTTTAGCGGTATGCCGCTCGTTGCGTAGTGCCCCCGGAGCGAAAAGCGCACGATGAGTTGGTGATGCAGGTCGCCGCGGCGGGCTCCCTTGCGTCCCGGCACGGGACGCATCTGCTCGCCGTCGCGATCCCCGTCGCGATGGTCGCGATCGGGCTCGTCGCCGACAGCGTGCACACCCACCGCAAGCGCCGCCGGGACGCAGGCGAAGTACGCCGCAGCGTCCGGCTCGACGGCCGCGCGTCGAGCGCGTTGCGCATCGCGGCGCTGGCGAGCGTCGGCGCCGCCGCCGTACATCTGCGGGTTCTTCCGGAGCATGCAGCGGAGTCGGCGTGGTACGGCGCGTTCTTCGCCGCCGCCGCGCTCGGGCAGCTCGGTGTCACGGCGCTGCTCGTCCGCCGCGCGGTCTCGCGCCGCTTCGTCGCGCTGTGCGCGATGGGCAATGTGGCGGTCATCGCGCTGTGGCTGTTCACCCGCCTCGTCGCCGTACCGCTCGGCCCGTCCAGCGGGAGCAGGGAAGCGTTCGGCGCGCTCGACATCGTCGCGTCGGCGCTCGAAGCGGTCGTCGCCGCGGGCTGCCTGCGCGCGCTGGCACCGCGGCGTGCGCGCGAACGCAGCAGCGGCGTGCCGGCATACGCGCCGGCGCGGGTCGGGTGAGGCCGATGAGCGTCGCCTCGGGAAGCACGGAGTTCGGTCTGGCGGGGCCGCGCTGGGGTCGCTCGCCGTCATCCGGCGACATGCTCGCGCTGCGCGTGGTCGCAACGGTCAGGGTCGCGGCGGCGATCGCGATCGCGGCGTTCGGCTCGTACCTCGGGCATCGGCACGGCCATCAGGCCGCGCTGCTGTTGCTCATCGGTCTCGTCGGCGTGCCGTGGGCCACCGTGGTGATGCTCAACTCCGACGGCACGGACAATCGGCTCGCCCGCCTCGGCGGTCCGGTCGGCGACCTGCTGATGCTCTTCGCGGTGCAGACGCTCGTGCCGAGCGCGGCCGAGACCGTGCTGCTCGGCTACCTCGTCGTCGTGGCGTTCACCGCCTACACGGCCGGTCGTGCGTTCGCGACGCTGATCGTCGTCGGTGCGGTCGCGGCCGCTCTCGGCGGCAACATCATCACGCCGGAATCGACGCACCTGCACACGTCGGCGATCCTGCCGTTCCTCATCGCGCTCGTCGCGCTGCTCTCGCTGGTCGACCGGACCACGTTGTTGCAAGCGCGCGCCACCACGACGTCGGCGCGGTTGCAGACGCGCGCCGACACGATCGTGGCGCACGTCGCGGACGCGGTCGTCGTGACCGACAGCACCGGCAGCGTGCTGCAATGCAACGCCGCCGCCGCCGAGCGAGTCATCGGGCCCGCGGGCGCCCCGGGATCCCTGCACTGTCAAGGCTTTCTCGGCCTCCACCGCGGGGAGCGCAGCCTCGACTGCACCTCCGGCTGCGCGCTGCTGCGCGAGCGGGTCGACGGCGACTTCGGCCTCGAGGTGTGGCGGCGGAACGCCGACGGCCGGCGGCAACCGCTGCTCGCCGATGCCGCGCAGGTCGTCGGCGTCGACGGCCGCAGCGAGGTCATCCACTCGCTGCGCGACATCAGCGGGATCAAGCAGGCCGAGGAAGCAAAGACGCTGTTCCTCGCGACCGCGTCGCACGAGCTCAAGACGCCGCTGACCGTCATCACCGGCTTCGCCTCGACATTGATCCGCTACACCGACCTCGACGAGGGCACCCGCAAGGACGCGCTGCAGGCCATCCACGCCCGGGCACAGGAACTCACCCGCATCGTCGAGCGGCTGTTGCTGTCGAGCCGCATCGAGGCCGGCCGGCTCGAGGTCACTCTCGAAGACGTGGACGTCGTACCGCTCCTGCAGGATCGAGCGCTCGCGTTCGCGGCGGCCATGGCCCGCACCGTCGACACGGACATCGCCGCGGGCCTGCCGCACGCGTACGCCAACGGCCACGCCGTCGTCACCGTCGTGGACCACCTCATCGACAACGCGGCGAAGTACTCCCCCGGCGGCGAAGTCATCGTCGTCCGCGCGTACGGCGACGACGAGCGCATCCGCATCGCGGTCACCGATCACGGGATCGGCATGGATCCCGAACAGGCCGAGCACTGCTTCGAACGCTTCTGGCAGGCCGAGGCGACCGACGTACGGCGCTTCGGCGGGACCGGCATCGGGCTCTACATCGTGCAGTCGATGGTCGAGGCGATGGGCGGGACGATCGCGGTCGAGAGCGCCAAAGGCGCCGGCTCGACCTTCACCGTCACGCTGCTCACGTCGGCCGCCGTGCTGTCCGGGATTCCTCGGCAGGGCGGTGCCGGCCCGGCCGTGGGCGAGTCGACGTCGATCCGCGAGTTCATGCGCCAGATCGGCGTGCCGGAAAGGGGACGCCGATGATGACCTTCTCCGTCGCGACCGTGAACATCGTCCTCGGGCTCGTCTACTCCTGCTACGGCGTCATGACGATCCTCGACCTCAAGCACGGCTGGCGCGAGCGTGGGTTCTCGCACTTCGGGCTGGCCTGGATCGCGATGGCGTTCACCTGCGGGCCCCACCACCTCGAGCACGGGCTGCACGCCGCGGCGACCGGCACGAACGCCGGCTTCCTCGACGTAGCGGCTGTGGTCGTCGGCTTCCCGGCCGGTGTCGCGTGGTTCCTGCTGCGGGTCGAGGCGCTGGCCGGCGGACGTGGCGACCGGTTCATCAGCGGTACGCCGAGGTGGTTGAAGGTTGCCGCCGCGCTCGGCGGCATCTACGCGTTCGTCATCGCTGGCGCGATCGCGTGGACGTGGCGCAACGGCATCGACTTCACCCCGCGGATGACGCCGAATGTGTTGCTGCTGTTCGTCTACTGCGTCATCGGCTACTACCTGCTGCGCACGCAGCTCGGCAACCGCGAGCCGTCCGGCGGCTGGTCGGTCTCCGGCGTCGCGCTCAGCGCGGTGTTCCCGACGTGCGGCGCGATGCACGTGTTGTTCGCGACGTACGCGGCCTCCGGCAAGTACGTCGTGGATCCCATCGGCCTGACGATCGACTGGCTCGCCGTCCCCGCCGCCATCTACTTCGTGTGGGTCGTGCGCGCGCTGCACCGCGGCAGCGTCACCGACTGGAACGAGGGCGCCGAGGGCGTCCGGCCGCGATGGGCGCTGGCCTGACATGCCCATCGCGTACCTCGTCGACGACGCACCGGACATCCGGTTGCTGCTGCGCGCGATCGTGAGCCGCTGCGGCTACGACAGCCGCGAGGCCGGGCACGGCGGCGAGGCCCTGCGGCTGCTCGACGTGGCGGCACCGGACCTCGTGCTGCTCGACGTGCAGATGCCGGAGATGGACGGCTGGGACACGCTCCAGGCATTGCGCCGGGACCCGCGCAGCGCCGACGTACCCGTGATCCTCTGCACGGTGAAGAGCCATCCGGACGACATGCGACGTGGATGGCAAGCGGGCTGCGACGGCTTTCTCATCAAGCCGTTCGACCTCGGCGAGATGGTCGCGTGCATCCGCGCGGTCGAGGCGCTCACCGTCGAGCAACGCCGGGAGGTGCGGCTCCGCCAACTCGCCGCACTCGAAGTGGAGGCTGCACCGTGACCGTCCAGCAGGAGATCTCGACCCTCATCGTGGACGACCAGGCCGACGTCCGGATGCTGTTGCGATTGCTCATCGACGGCGCCAACGAAGGTCTCATCGTCGTCGGCGAGGCGGAGAGCGGCGCCGAGGCGCTCCAGTCCATCGACGCGCAGGAGCCGCTCGTCGTCATCCTGGACGAGATGATGCCGAACATGAGCGGTACCGAGACCGCCAACCGCGTCCGCCAGTCGCGGCCGTCGCAGATCCTCATCCTCTGCACCGCATACCTGGACGACGCGGTGATCGAGCGGGCCCGCGCGGTGGGCATGGACGGCTGGCTCGACAAGCAGGAGATCACGCAACTGCCCGACCTCATCCGCAGCGTGGTCGCGCAGCGCAACTAAGGGCGCGATGCCGCTCCGATAGCCTGCGGTGACGATGGACTCGCAGGCCGCGGCGGTGCGCGCAGCTCTCACGATCAGCTGGGTTTCCATCGCGTGGAGCGCGTGCGGGGGCGCCGCGTCGATCGGCTCCGGCGTCCTCGCCGGATCGCTGTCGCTGATCGGTTCGGGCGCGAGCGTGTTCATCGACCTCACCTCGTCGGCGGTGCTGGTCTGGCGGTTCCGCCGGCACCACGAGTCACCCGGCGCCGAACGCGTCGCACACCTCGTCGCGGCGATCGCGTTGCTCGCGTTGGCCGTCGGGCTCGGGGTCGCGAGCGTCATACGGCTGGCAAGCGGTGCGGAGGCCCAGACGACCGCCATCAGCCTCGGCGTCGGCGCGGCGTCCGCCGCGGTGCTCCCGCTCATCGCCGCGCGCAAATACCAAGTGGCGCCGCGGGTGCCGAGCCCCGCATTGCGGGTCGACGCGCACATCACGGTTGTCGGCGCGACGACGGCGCTGCTTGCCCTCGCCGGCCTCGGCCTCACCGCCGCGGGATTCGGGTCAGCGGACGCGGCCGCCGCGATGCTGATCGCCGCCGGTGCGGGGGTCCTCGGCGCTCGCGAGCTGCGCGGCCACTGACGTCGCCGGACTGCGAAGTGGCTACCGCCGTACGGGCTCGCCGGCGGTGCGCTGCGCGACGACGAGCGGCTCCACGACGACCTCGTCGCCCACGTGCACGGTCCCGCCGACGGCGACCGCGGTCCACGCGCCGAAGCGACCGCCGTGATGGCGGGCGAGTGTGCGGAACACGTCGCGGTCCTCGCCGATCCCTGGCTGCGGCCGCGTGACCATCGTGCAGCGCATGCACGGCTCCTGCGGGCGCAGTACGACGTCGCCGATGCGCAGCGCCGACGTACCGCACCACGCGTCCTCGACCCAACCCTCGCCGTCGGTCTCGATCACGAGGTTGGCGCGGAAGCGGCGCGGGTTCCAGTCACCGGCCGGGTGCAGTTCGGCGGCGGTGCGGAGGCTCGAGGTGGTGAGCACGAGCAGCGGCTGCGCGTCCACGAAGCGGCCGGCCGGCATCGTCCACTCCAGCGCTTCGCTCGCGTCGTCGGTGGCGTCGGCGAAGAACTCGGCCCGTGCGGCCGGGATCGTGACGGCGGGCACCAGCCGGACCGGCCTACCCAGCCACTCCGACAGTGCGGCGTCGGTGTCGGCGCCGGAGCCCTCGCACGTCACGCCGTCAGGCAACGTGATCCTCGGCGTGCCGTCGGCGGCGTACGTCGCGGCGGCGTGCAGCAGTTCCGGTGCGCGGCGCCCGGTGAGGATCTTGCCGGTGACCTCGTCGCGAATGCCCCAGCGGCGGTCGCCGTACAGACCGTCGAGCTCGACCTGTGCGGCGGCGACCGGCTCGCCCTGCAGCGACTTGACCGGGTGGCGCGCGATCTCGACCAGCCGCATGCTCCGCCCCCTAACCCTTCGCCGTCCGCGCCCGGCTCAGGGCGTGTTGCAGGGGTAGTACTCGTACTCCACGTAGGTGCCCCACGTGATGACCTTTCCGGCCCCGACGCTCTGCCACACGATCTTGTCGGTGTCGGTGATCCCGGCCGGCCGCGTGGACGTGCACGTCGTGTGGAACTTGCTGATGAAGCTGATGTCCGGCTTGCCGGCGTCGGTCGCGCTCGCCGGGTTGCACGTGTAGCCGCAGCCGTACGCGTTGAAGTAGTTGGGCATCACCAGCGCCGTGTCGCGCACCGTCCACGTGAACGACCGGCTGGCATGCGCCTTGCCGTCGGAAACCGTTGCGGTCAAAGAGAAAACGCGAGCTTTGATTGACGTGTAGGTCTTCGTCACCGACGCGGCGGACACGCTGATCGTGCCGGAGATGACGCCGGTCGAACGGTTCAGCGACAGGCCCGCCGGCAGCGCGCCGGACAGCGAGTAGGTGAGGGTGTTGTGATCGGCGTCGGCACCGGCGAGGCGCAGGCTCACCGACGTCAGTTCGTTCGTCGTCGGCGACGCGACCGGCGAGAGCGTCGGCGCGTGGTTGCCCGCGCGTGCCGGTGCCGTCGTACCCGTCGAGACCGGGACCACTCCAGGTGACGACGTATCGCTCGGCGAGGCGACCGGCGGCTTCGTTCCGGCGGGGCGCGGCGCCGGTTTGTGCGTGGCGCCCGGCGACGCCGAGACTTGCGGCGACGGCGAGTTGCTCGTGACCGGCGTGCCCTGCGCGGCGGTTCGCGCGCCGTGATGCCACGGCTGCGCGATGGCGACGCCCGCGACCGCGGCCAGCGCGGCAGCAACCGTGACGATCGCGACCACGCGCCGGCGGCCGTGCCGTTCGGGCTGCGGATCGGCGGCGAGCAACGGGGTGGCCCGGCCGCGCCGGCCGATGACGGTCGCGCCGCCGGTCGGTTCGGCAACGGGAACCGCGCGGTCGTCGGCCCGCGAGCCATTGCCGGAGATCGCCAGTGCGGGGACGTCGGCACCGGCCGCGCGCAGCGCGCTTGCGAGTTGCTCGCCGAACTCGGCAGCGGACGCGGGCCGGTCGGCGGCGTCCTTCGACAACGCGCGGTCGAGCACTGCCGCGGCCGACTCGGGGACGCCGTACGACGTCAACGACGGCGCGGCCTGCGTCGTGATGCGGGCGATGAGCTCGGGCATCCCGCCGGAGCCGGCGATGAACGGCGGCTGCCCGGCGACCAAGGTGAACAACGTGGACGCGAGCGAGTAGACGTCGCTCGACGCGGTGGCCGGCCGGCCGCTGAGGATCTCCGGCGCGGCGTGCGACAGCGTCGCGGTCACGGCCGCGGTCGTGGTCGAGTTGCCGGTCAACGTCGCGATGCCGAAGTCGCTGATCTTGGCCTCGCCGTACTCGCCGAGCAGGACGTTGTCCGGCTTGACGTCGCGGTGGATCACCCCGGCGCGATGCGCGGTCTCGAGCGCGCCGGCGAGCTGGACGCCGAACCGGTAGGCGTCCTCCCAGCCGACCGCGCCGACCCGCTCGGCGAGGGTGCCGCCGCTCACGAGCTCCATGACGAACAGCGGCATGCCGGAGTGCGTGCGCGCGATCGAGTAGACGGTGACGATGTGCGGGTGCGGCGGCAGCGCGGCCACCGCGCGCCGCTCGCGGTCGAACCTGCGCTCGGCGTCGTCGTCCAGCCGGGTCTCGATCACCTTCAGCGCGACCCGGCGGCCGAACGTCGGATCGGCGGCGCCGTACACCGTGCCGAATCCGCCCTGCCCGAGCAGCACGAGGTCGCGGTAGCCCAGCTCTACGAGCTCGTCGTAGCTAGCCACAGCGAATCCTTCCGGAGGCCCCCGCGCACCTGCCGTTGCGGCGCGCTCGTTGTTACGCACGATAAGCGGACGTCGCCGCACAAGGAGGGCGAATCGTCGAACTCGCCTTCGCGCACGGGCGGATACATCAGACTTGCGGGCGATGGAGATCTGGCTGCGCGTCGAGACGGCGGATTCGAGCGCGTACGACGTCGCCGTCGACTGCGCGCCGGAGCACACCGTCGCGCAGCTCGTGGGCGCGCTGGGCGCCCACCTGAGCGCCGACCTCGGCCGCGCGGCGATCCTGCGCACGGGCCAGCGCCTCACCCCGACCGCGACGTTGCACGACGCCGGCGTGCGCTCCGGCGACACCATCGGCGTCGACCCTCGCCGTACGACGAAGAGCCCGAGCCCCGGCGCGCCCCGGCTGCTCGTGGTCGGCGGCGCGGACGTCGGTGCGAGCGCGGACCTCGGCTCGGCCACCGCGGGCGTGACGATCGGCCGCAGCGCCCGGGCGGGCCTCCGGCTGCACGACTCGACGGTGTCGTCGTTGCACGCGCGGCTCGGCCGGACGGCGACGGGTTTCACGGTCGAGGACCTCGGCTCCTCCAACGGCACGTTCGTCAACGGGGTGCCGGCAAGCGGGGCGATGCCCGTCGAGATCGGCGACATCATCGAGGTCGGCGACGTCGCGCTGCGGATCGCGGCTCCCGCACCGCCGCCGCCTCAGCTCAAGCTCGCCGACGGCCGGCTCCAGTTCACCCGCGGGCCGCGGGTGAGCCAAGCCAACGCGACGACGATCTTCGACGTACCGGCACCGCCCGAGGAGCCGACGAAACGGCGCATCGCGCTGTCGACCGCACTCGTCCCGCTCGCGATCGCGCCGGTCATGGCGTTCATCACGCACCAGATCTCCTACCTCGCGATGGCCGCGCTGTCGCCGCTCATCGCGGTGGCGTCGGTGATGGAAGACCGCCGGCACGGACGCCAGGATCACGGCAAGAAGGTCGACGCGTTCCGGCGCGCGGTCGAATCGGCGAGCGCGTCGATGGCCGAGTCCGTTCGCAACGAGACGGTCGCCCGGTGGTCCGCGTTCCCCGACCCACCCGACATCGCGCGCCGGGCGACCGGGCCCGCCGCGGATCTGTGGGAGCGACGGCTGACCGACGCGGACGCGCTCACCCTGCGAGTCGGCTGGGGCGACCTGCCCGCGTCCGCGCGCTGGGCGATGCGCGAAGGCGGCGACGACCAGCTCCGCGGCGAGGCTCACTCCGCACTCGGACAGCACGGGGTCGTCCGCTCCGCGCCGGCCACGCTGTCGCTGCCGGCGACGCCGATCGTCGGGGTGACCGGCGCGGCGGGCGACGTCGATGAGACGGCCCGGTGGCTGGTGGTCCAGGCGGCGACCCTGCACAGCCCGCGCGAGCTCAACGTGGTGGTCGCGGTCGGGGATGCCCGCGGCGATGCGTGGGAGTGGGCGGCGTGGCTGCCGCACTGCCGCGACGCCGACGCGGCCGACGGCTCGCCCGCGCCGGTCGCCATAGGTACGCAGGACGCGGTCGCCGCCGTCGGTGCGCTGAATGACGTTGTCTCGCAACGGATCCGACAGCGGCAAGACCGTTCCGGGGCCAACACCGCGGGCGGCCCCGCCGTACTCGCCGTCATCGATCACGCGGCCGGCATCCCGGCTCCCATCGTCACCGACGTGCTCGAACGCGGTCCCGCCGTCGGCGTGTACGTCGTCTGGCTCGGCGACACCCGTACGTCTCTGCCCGGCGAGACCGCGGCGATCGTGGACCTCGCGGATCGAACCGCGTCGGTGACCACCGTCGCCGGCGGTGCGAGCGTCACCGGCGCGATGCGCGACCGCTGTCCCCTCGAATCCGCCGCCGAGATCGCCCGCGCGCTAGCGGGTGTACGCGACGCGTCGGCGCGCAACGTCGTACGCGGCGACCTGCCGACGGCTGTCTCGCTGTCGTCGGTGCTCGGCGGGATTGACGCCGACCGCATGGTGACGGCGTGGGCGCGCGACCATCAGCAGCTCGACGCACCGCTCGGCCTCGGCGAGCACGGGGTCTTCGCCGTCGACCTTCGCCACGACGGACCGCACGGGCTCGTCGGCGGTACCACCGGCGCGGGGAAGTCCGAGCTGTTGCAGACCTTGATTGCCGCACTTGCCGCCCGCCACCCACCGACGCGGCTCACGTTCCTGCTCGTCGACTACAAGGGCGGCGCGGCGTTCAAGGACTGCGTCGTCCTCCCCCACGTCGTCGGCTTCGTCACCGACCTCGCCGGCCCGCTGGTGAACCGCGCGCTGGTGTCGCTCGGTGCGGAGGTGCACCGCCGCGAGCGCGTGCTCGCCGAAGCCGGCGCGAAGGACCTGCTCGACATGGAACGGATCGCACCGGACCGCGCGCCGGCGAGCCTGCTCGTCGTCGTGGACGAGTTCGCGACGTTGGCGAAAGAGCTGCCGGAGTTCGTGGACGGCGTCGTCAACATCGCGCAGCGCGGCCGGTCGCTCGGCATCCATCTGATCCTCGCCACGCAACGTCCGGCGGGCGTCGTCAACGACAACATCCGGGCCAACACCAACCTGCGGATCGCGTTGCGAATGAACGACGAATCCGACTCGCGCGACGTCGTCGGCGTACCCGACGCGGGCCGGCTGCCGCGCAGCATCCCGGGTCGCGCCTACGTCCGGACCGGCGCGGGTGAGCTCGCCCTCGTCCAGGTCGCGTTCGCGGGCGCCACCGACAGCCCGGCGGCCGAGAACGCGACGCTGGCGGTCGCGGACATCGTGCACGGCCAGGTCGTCCGGGGGCCAGGGCGCGCCGCGAGCGCCGCCCGCGCGAGCGGCGGGCCCACCGACCTCGAGCGCGTGGTGACCGCCGCGGCCGACGCCACGAAACTGCTCGCGCTGCCGGCGCCGGTCACGCCGTGGCTGCCGCCGTTGCCGGAGGAGGTGCGGCTGGACGACCTCGACGCTGCCGGGGCCGACGGCGCCGCTATCGGGCTGCTCGACCTCCCCGCGCAACAGCAGCAGTCGCCGTACGCCGTGAACCTCGCGCGCGACGGCAACCTGCTCGTCGTCGGTGCCTCCGGTGCCGGCAAGACCACGCTGCTGCGCACGCTCGCGATCGCGCTCGCTCGCACGCAGTCCCCCGCGGAACTGCACTTCTACGCCCTCGACTTCGCCTCCCGGGGCCTGCGTACGCTGACCGACCTCCCGCACTGCGGCGCGGTCGTCACCGGCGACGACGTCGATCGCGTGATGCGCGTTTTCGTGACGTTGCGCCGGTGGATCGAGCAACGCCGGCAACGCTTCGCGGAGTCGGGCGCGACCTCGATCGAGGAGTACGCGAAGCTCAACCCGCGCGGCGCGCCGATGCCGCGCGTCGTAGTACTTCTCGACGGCTACTCGGGCTTCGCGTCGACGTTCGAGAAGATCGACCACGGCGCGTTGATCGACGAGTTGCCTCGACTTGTCGGCGACGGTCAAGCCGTCGGCGTGCACTTCGTCATCACCGCGAACCGCCGCAACGCGCTCCCGCCCACGCTCGCGTCGCTCATCTCGGCATCCGTCGTGTTCCGGCTCGCCGACGTGGACGACTACGGTCCGGCCGGCCTCGATCCCCGCATCGTCAAGGGCGCGAACCTGCCGCCGGGTCGCGGCTTCCGCGCGGGTACGACGACGGAGTTCCAGTGCGCCGTCGTCGGCGACGACGCGAGCGGCGACGCCCAGCAGGCTGCGGTCTCGGCCGCTGCCGCCGAGCTGGCCCGGCAGTGGCCGGCGGTCACGGCGCCGCCGATCGCGACGTTGCCGGACACGGTCACGCGGACCGGCCTCGAGGGGCTGTCGAGGCCCTGGCGCCCGGTCGTCGGCATCGGCGAGAGCGAGCTGGCGCCGATCGCGGTCGACCTCGAAGAGGCGCACCTCCTGGTCGCGGGACCGATCCGCTCCGGCAAGTCAAGCGCACTCGCGACGCTGGCAATCGGGTTGCGCGAAGCCGACGCGGAGCTGCGTCTCGTCCTGCTCGCGCCACGGCGTTCTCCGTTGACATCGTTGAAGATCTGGACCCTCACCGCGCGAACCGAAGACGACATCGCGAACATCTGCGCGGAGCTCGAAGGCGACGCCGCGAACCCCGACGCGCACCCCACCGTCGTCGTCATCGACGACGGCCAGGAACTGTTCGACAGCATGGCCGCGAGCAGTATCGAGACGATGGCGCGGCGGGGCCGCGACGGAACGCTGCGGCTCGTCGCCGCGTGCGACGTCAGCGCCGCGCTGCGCGCGTACGGCGGGTGGGTCAACGAGGTGAAGAAGGATCGGAACGGCTTGTTGTTGCAGCCGGACCCCGACACCGACGGCGACCTGTTCGGGCTGCGGCTGCCCCGAACCCGCACGAACCCGACAGGCCGGGGTTACCTCGTGACCAGATTTGGCGCAGAACCCGTACAGGTTGCGAAATCGTGATCTAGAGTCCGGCAGCGTCGGGGGTTCCGACGAAGACTCGAGGAGCCGGAATGACACGGATCTCGGTTGACGCAAAGAGTCTCACCACCTACGGCACGGCTGCGGAGCACGCGTTCTCGGGCGTGCGCTCCGAGCTCACCGGTCTGGTGCACAGCTGCACGACGGTCCCGTACGAAGGGCCCAACTCGGCCGCGTTCAAGAACGGCTGCGGCAAGCTCGCGAGCGAGTTCTCCGCCTCGCTGCTCACCGACATCGGCAAGTTCACCGACGCCGTCCGCGAGGTCACGACAGGCATCGCCCGTTCGCTCGGCGGGCAGCCGGTCACGATTCACTTCAACGGATCGCCGATCACCGCGCCGCCCGTCCCTGCCGCCGACCCCAACTACACGATGGTCGACACGACGCCGCTGCAGCACCTCAAGGCGACGGTGCACAGCCACTTCACGAAGATCAACACCCATCTCGACGAGCACATGCGCGCGTTCCAGCACGCGAAGTGGGAAGGGCACGCGCGCGAGGCCGCGCACAGTGCGCTGCGGACCTTCACCTCGAACACGAAGGCCGATGTCACGTCTGCGCAGAAGAACATCGAGAAGTTCATCGACGAGCAGATCCAGAGCGTGACCACCGCCGACCAGGGCTAGCGACCGATGGCACAAGCGTTGCCACCGAAGCCTCCCGGTGACGTGGCAGCGACGTGGGCGATGATCCGCACGCTGCAGAGCGAACGGCAGGGTGTCGTCGCGCTGCGGCAGTCGCTCGCGACGCTGCTCAGCGGGACGTCGGATCTCTCCGGTCTCTACATGCTGCCGGTCACGACCTACCGCATCGCGGCGCTCGCCGAGGCGGACGCGGCCCTCGCGGGCGTGGACGCGGCGATCGCATCCGCGACGACCGCCGTACGGCGGCTGGAGCGGGATCTCGTGACGTGGCAGCAAGAGTGCGCGCGGATCAAGGCGGCGGCGACATGAGCGACGCACTCGACCTGGATCAGATGGAGTCGCTGCTCGCCAACATGGGTCACGTCATCAAGCGCTGCGAGACGATGATCACGGCGCTCAGCGCGGCACCGCGCGGCGTCGATCTGCCGCGCGGGTGCGATCTGTCCGGGCTCATCAGCGCGCTCCGGCTGATCGAGGCGATCGGCGTCTCGACGGCCAGCCAAGGAAAGTCGCTGCTGAGCACACTCAAGGAGGCCAACAAGGCCGACGAGAGCTGGGGCGACCATGTCAAGGGTTGGCTCACCCCGCCGAAGACCGGCCACCATGTGCTCGACGGCGTGCTCGGCGCGCCGGCGTCCGTCGCCGCGGGCGTTACCGACGTCGGTTACGACCTCGGTGCCGGGGCGGCGGGGCTCGCCTGGGACATCGTCGACATCCCCGGCGACATCAGCGCGTACAAACACGGCGACCCGATGCCCATCCAAAAGCCCGGGCTCGGTTTCATCAACATGGGCGCGCACCCGCTGGACACGCTGAAGGCGCTCGGCGGCTTCAAGTACAAAGACGATCCGCTGCGGATGGGCACGTACGCCATCGGCAACCTGCTCGTGATGATCGGCACCGGCGGCCTCGGCGAAGCCGGGGATGCCGGGCTCGCCGCGCGCCTCGCCCAGCTCACCGAGGAAGGCAGCGAGACCAGCCGCGCGCTCAGCGAGGCGATCGACGAGCTGGAACGCAAGCGCGAGGAGATGCCGTCGACCCGGCAGCGCTCGCCCGGCAAGCGCGACTACATCCGGCACAAGAAGATGTCCATGGACAAGGACATCGAGCGGCTCAAGCAGCAGCTGGAAGAGCACGAAACGCACATGAGCGACGTCAAGGATCGCTACAACGCGCTCGCGAACATCCGCAACAACGCGTGGATGAAGCGGTTCGGCAACTTGCAGAACTTCTACATCCCGACGCTGGTGAACAAGATTGCGAACGTCATCAGCCACGCTGGCGGCGAGTTCACCAAGGAGGTGCTCGACCACCTGCTCGAACTGCAGGGCATCGCGGCCGGCAGCCTCGACTACACCGAGACCCGTGAGGCGCGGAAGCGTCTCGAGGAGTTCCGCCAGGACCGGCCGGGGAGATTCACGTGGCCTACAGCTTGAGCTTCACGACGGAGGAGTGGGCGGCGACGATGGCGGCGCTCGCGCTTCCGTCGCCGCTGGGTCTGGACGACGTCACCGGCGAGGCAGGAGTCGAGCCGGACGAGGCCACACTCGCCGTCGGCGCCCGCTCGCTGCTGGGCCGCGGGCTGTTCGATCCCTCCGACAGCGACAACGACGTGCACCCGCTGCTCGTCCGGCTGCTGCTCGCGTTGCTCGAGGCGGAAGAGGTCGTGGTCGTCAACACGGCGTACCCCGGCGCCACGACGATGCATGGCTGGTACGTCGTCAACGAGATCGGCGTCGCGATGTCGCAGGATCTCTTCACGAACCTGCGGTTCCGGGTGGCGCCGGCCGAAGACGTTGTCGCGCAAGCGAAACAGACGCTCGGATCACTCGCGCCGGCCACGCCCGCGCGCGAACAGCACCCCGTGACACCGGACGACCTGCGCGCCGTGCTCACCGCGTTGACCGGTGATGCGGGGTCGGCACCGTCGCTGCGGACCGGCACCGTCTCGCGGCCGGTGTCGTATCTCGCCAACGTGCGCGGCTGGACCCGCGACGGCTCGGACGTGGCGGAGGCGAGCCTTCTCGTCGTGGGCTTCGCGGACCACGGCGCGTGGGTGGTCGATGACGACGGCGGCGTGCCGGTGCTGACGCAACTGCGCCCGCCGTGGCCGGACTCGTTGCGACGCTTCGGCACCGCCGCGCAGTGAGAGCCGGCTAGCCCGACTTCGACTTCTTCGCCTCCGCGGCGAGCTGCGCGATGAGCGTCGCGACCCGCTTCTCCGCGACCGCGTACGCCGACAGGTCACCGTCGCGCAACGCCTTCTCCGCAGCCGCTTGTGCCGCCGACAACTGCGAGATCAGCGAGGCCACCGACGGGCTGACACCACCACCGTTGCCGCCACCGGTCGAGGGTCCGGGCGTCGGTGGCGAGGGAGCCGAACCCCCGAACACGGCGTCGAGCGCGGCGGACAGCGTCGGCTGGTAGGCGATCGCCCCGTCGAACGACACGAGGACGCGCTTCAGCGTCGGGAACGACGTCTGCCCCGCCGACTTCACGTACACGGGTTCGACGTAGAGGAAGGAGTTGCCCAACGGCAACGTCAGCAGGTTGCCGAGGTCGACCTTCGATCCGCCGTTGCGCAGCAACGACAACTCGGTCGACGCCGGCGTGAACGACTCGAACTCGTTGGCCACCTGTCCGGGCCCGTTGACCTGCGCGTTGCTGGGTAGCTGGAGCACCGACATCGTGCCGTAGTCCGGCGACGACGGATCGCTTTGCACCGCGACGAACGCGGCCAGGTTCGGCCGCCGGTTCTGCAGCAGCGACGTGGTCAGCTGGAACGACGACGACGCCTGCCCGGGCAGCGCGAGGGTCAGGTAGTACGGCGGCTGCGGCACCTTGACCGGTGGCTTCTGCTGCTCACGCGCCGGGTCGTCGGGCACCCGCCAGTAGTCGGTTCCGGCGTAGAACGAGTGCGCGTCGGTGATGTGGTACTTCGTCAGCAGCGTGCGCTGGACCTTGAACAGATCCTCCGGGTAGCGCAGGTGTGCGAGCAGGTCGGCCGGGATCGCCGACTGCGGCTTCACGATGCCCGGGAACGCCTTCTTCCACGTCTCCAGGACCGGGTCGCGCGGACCCCACTGGTAGAGCGTCACGGTCCCGTCGTACGCGTCGACCGTCGCCTTGACCGAGTTGCGGATGTAGTTGACTTCGCCCGCGGGCCGGCCGCCGCGGGTCTGCGCCAGCGTGTCGTTGGTCGCGGCCGACAGCGACGTGCGCGCGGCGTACGGGAACCCGTCCGTCGTCGTGTAACCGTCCACGATCCAGACGATCCGGTCGCCGACGATCGCCGGGTAGGGGTCGCTGTCCAAGGTCAGGAACGGCGCGACTTTCGCGACCCGGTCGCGCGGGTTGCGTACGTACAGGATCCGCGAGGAACCGTTGACACCACTGGAGAACAGCAGGTTCTTGTCCTTGAACCGCAACGCATAGAGCAGCCGCCGCCAGGTCGACCCGATCGAGACGCCACCCTTACCGGTGTAGGTGTTGTTCTTCTGTCCGATCGCACTGTTGTCCGGATAGTCGAGCTCGCGCGGGCTCGCACCGGACGGCGCGCCGACGATCGAGAAGGTCGGCGACGTCTCGCCGAAGTAGATGCGCGGCTCGAACCCGGTGGCGAGGCTGCCGGTCGGCGGGATGTCGCTCTCGTCGTAGACCGGCGTGCCGTCGGGCTGCACGGTGTTGCTCGCGGCCGCGACGAACCCGAAGCCGTGCGTGTAGACGAGGTGCTGGTTGATCCACGACTGCTGCCCGGGCGCGAGACCGTCGAGGTTGATGTCGCGAACAGCGACGACCTGCTCCTGCTGCTTGGGGCCGGTGCCGTACCGGTCGACGTCGAGCGTCGACGGGAACGAGTAGAAGCTCTTGAACCCCTGCAACTGCTGAAACGTGTCCGGCAGCTCGGTCGGGTCGAGCAGGCGCAGGTTGGGCAGGGTGAGCTGATCCGCGCGCAGCGCCTTCACGTCACCCGCCTGCACCCCGGTGTACGGCGTCGTCTTCACCGCCGTACCCGGTTGCAGCCCGTACGCGATGCGCGTCTCGGTGATGTTGCGGGAGATGTACGGCGCCTCCTTGTCGGCCTCGCTCGGCCGGACCGAGAACTGCTGCACCACCAACGGATAGACGCCGCCGATGACGATCGCACCGAGCGCCATGACGCCGAACGCGATGGCCGGCAGCCGCCAGTTGCGGATGCGCACGTTCGCGAAGAAGATGCCCGCGCAGATCACCGCGACGACGACGAGGATCGTCTTTGCCGGGATGACCGCGTGCACGTCGGTGTACGACGCTCCGGTGTCGACGAAGCCGCGCCGGGAGAAGTTGAGCCCGTAGCGGTCGAGCCAGTAGGCCCACGCCTTCAGCAGCACGAAGACGCCGAGCAGCACCGAGACGTGCGCGCGCGTCGCGGGCGTCACCTTCGGCCCGGCCGTCTGCGGCCGCAGCCCACCGGAGAGGTACGCCGTCGCGAGCACCGCGAGCAATGAGACGACCACGACCGCGAACAGCATCGAGAGCAGGAACCGCTGCATCGGCAACGTGAACGCGTAGTAGGAGATGTCGCGGTGGAACTGCGGATCCTTCAGCCCGAACGGCACGCCGTTGCGCCACTGCAGCCAGGTCTTCCAGCGCCCGGACGCCGACGAGCCCGTGATCAGCACGAGCACCACGAGGGCCGCGGCGAGCAACCACGCGCGGTACGGGTGAAGCGCCGCGCGCAGCATCTCGAGCTGCTGCTGCTCCTGGGACGCCGGCCGGTGCTCCGGGCGCAGCCGGTACGCCGTGACGACGTTCGCGCCGACGAGCAACGCGAACGGGATGCCGAACAGGCAGAACAGCACGACCTGTGTCGTCAGCCGGCGCGAGAACACCCCGCCGAAACCGACGGACTGGAACCACAAATAGTCGGTCTCGAGCCCGACGTACGCGGTGCCGGCGAGCGCGAGCAGCGCGATGACAGCAAGGACGATGACGACCACGCGGCGACGGCGGCTGAACGAAGCCCGGGGCGCCTCACTTTCTGCCACCGTCGAAACCTACCTCTCCGGCGGCGCCCACACCGGAAGCAGCAACGCGAACTCGGCGCCTTTGCCCGGCTCGGCGTCGACGGTGAACGTCAGGCCGAACCGCGTGGCGACCCGGCTGACGAAGCCGAGGCCGAGGCCCATGCCGCCGACGCGGCGCGTTTCGGAGGCGTCCGCCTGGGAAAAGTCGCCGACGAGCTCTGCGGCGAGCCGCGGGTCGAAGCCGGGGCCCTGGTCGCGCACGGCGACGCGCACGAAGCGGCCGTCGTCCGTCAGCGTCGCGGTCAGCGTGATCGCCGCCCCCGCCGGTGTGTACTTCACCGCGTTGTCAGCGAACTCGTCCAGCGCCCGGTTGACCCATCGCGGGTCGGCGTACACCGACGGAAGACGCGAGCCGACGCGCCGCTTGATGTCGCCCGCCCGCGCCGGGTACGACGCGCGCCACGCGACGACGCGTTCTTCGACCAGCGCGCGCACCGATGTCTTGCTCTGCTCGGCCGCGACCCGCCCGGCCTCGAGCGCCGCGACGTCGACAAGCAGCTCGACCACGCGGCTCATGCGCGCGGTGGAGTTGAGGATCTCGTCGATGAAGCCGCGGCTCTGTTCGCGGGAAAGGTCGCTGCGCCGCGCCAGCAGTTCGGCGTATCCGCGGATCGGCGTCAGCGGCGTCCGCAACTCGTGGCTGACGTTCGCGAGGAACTCCGACTTGATCCGCTCGATGTCGACCTCGCGGGTCCGGTCGGACACGACCAGCACGCGTCCTTCGCCGCCCGACAGCGGCGCGACACCGAGACGCACCGGCACTTCGCGGCCACCTGCCGACGTCAACCGGCCGTCGACCACGTCGCGCGCCGACAGCAGCGAGCGGCCTTCGTCGTCGACCACGTCGAGCACGTCGCGCAACCGCTTGCCGTTCGCGTCGCCGGCCTCGATTCCCAGCAATGACAACGCCGTCGCGTTGATCGCCGTGATCCGGTCCTTGCCGTCGACCACGACGAGCCCGTCGGTCATCGACTCGACGACGGTCTCGAGCCGCGCCCGCAGCGCCGCCTCCTGCTCGGCGGCCGCGCGCAGGTCGCCGGTCGCCGAGCGCAGCGACGCCGTCATCGCGTCGAACGCGCGCGCGAGCTGACCGACCTCGTCGCGGCTGTGCACCTGCGTCGGCGCGTCTAGGTCGCCGCGGCGCACCCGCCCGGCCGCAACAGTGAGCCGCCGTACCGGATCCGCGATTCGCCGGGCCAGCAGCATCCCGAGGACGACGACGACGAGCAGCGCGATCAACGCCGTCACGAACATGCGCCGCAGCACGCTTCGCTGCGCGCTCAACGCCTCGCCGGCCGGCTGGCTGATCGCGAGCGTCGCGACCCGCTCGTCGCCACCGGCCTGGTTGAGGTCGACCGCGACGAACGCGACCGTCGGCGCGCTGCCCTGCGCGGGCACGACCTTGTCGACGCTGGGATCGAGTGCGTCGACATGCGCGGCCCGCGCCTCACTCGCGATCGCCGCGCGGCTCGGCGCCGGCAGGCTGCTCGCGACGACCTGCCCGCCGGAGACGATCGACACGTCGTACCCGATCTGCCGCGACAGCGGCCGCAGGTACGCGTCGACGATGCCGATGCCATAGACGCCGACGTACGTCGGTTTGACCCGCGTGTCCGACGATCCGCCGGGCCGGCCGGGCACGGCCTCGATGACGGTCAGCCGCGGCGGGTTGCCGGGCAGGATCAGCGCGTCGCCCGCTGGCGTGTTCGGCGGGGTGTCCGGGCTGAACGCCGCGCGCACGACCGCGCTGCCGGCGAGCTGCAGCAGCGCCACGTTGCTCAGCGGCGGCGTCTCGTGCTGCTTGACGACGACCGCGCCACCCGGCGTCACGACGACACCGAACCAGTCGGGCTGCTCGGAGAACAGCGTGAGGAACTGCGCGGTTCGTTGCTTGTCCTGCTGGTACGCCGCGACGACGTCGGCGTACAGCGCGGCGCGCGTGCTCAGCGCGCTCAACGTCTGCTGGCCGCCGTGCGCGACCTGCAGCAGCCGCTGCTCCTGCTGCTGCTGCACCTGCGACGCGACGCCGGTGCCGACGACGCCGACCGCACCGGCCGCCATCGCGACGACGCCCGCGAGGATGGCGCCGGCGAGCTTGCCGATGAGGTTGGCGCGGGACAACTGCACGAGCGCGACACCGATCGCGAGCGTCGCGGCGGCCCGTACCGACAGCAGCACGATCGCGACGGCGGTCGAGTCGCGCGCCGGAGCGGCGAGCGCGGCCGCGAGCCCGGTCAGCCCGAAGCAGGTGGCCAGCGTCGTGCCGAGCCATCGATCCGCGGCCGGGCGGAGGCCGCGCGCGTAGGCGGCCGCCGCCGCGAGCAGCCCGGCGACACCGCCGGCGTAGGCCGCGCCCGGGCTCGCACCCAGTGGTACGACGACCGCGGGCATCGCCCCGGCCGGCATGCGCATCGCGAGCGACTGGCCGGAGCCACCGAGCGCGCCGAGGGCGAGCAGCAGCAGGCCGATCAGGCGCAGCCAGCCGAGGGCGGTCGACTCGCGGGTGCCGAGCTGCAGCGCCGTCGTCGCGTCGGCCGCGGCGAGCACGAGGGCACCGGCGACGAAGACCGGCGTGACGCGGCGGCGCAGCCGCGGGAACGTCGCGGCACCGGCGAGCCCGAGCCAGCCGGCGACCGCGAGCAGTTGGACGACGCCGAGCAGCGCGAACGGGACCGCGGGCGCCATGCGGGCGAGGGTAACCGGCTAAGGCCGGTGATCATGGCGTTGTGCGGCTGCAAACGCCATGATCACGCCCCAAATCGCTGCGAACGCCATGATCACGCCCCGGGTGCGGTGGCTAACAGCGCGGATAGTCGGTGCGTCCCGCCTTGATCGCCTTGAGCGCCGCGACGGCGGTCGCGAGCGTGTCGACCCGGATGACGATGAGGCTCGACGGCGCCGCGGCCTTCGCGTCCGCGCACTCGCTCGCCGGTGCGAGGAAGTACGACGCGTTCACGGGCGGCATGTCGGACGGCCCGTGGCCGGTGACCGCGGCGATCTTCTGCTGAATGCCGCCGATCGGCCCGACCTGGCCGAACCCGTCGATGGTCCCGGTGCCGGCGATGGTCTTGCCGCCGGTGAGCCCGCCGGGCGTGAGCTTGTCGATGATGCCGAGGGTGAACATCAACCCGGCGCTGGGGCCGCCGACCTCGTTGGGATCGATGCCGATCGTCACGTCGACCTTGGCGAACGTCGCGTTCTGGTCGAGCTGGACCCCGAGCAGCGGCCGGTGCGTCGACGGATCCGACGTCGTCGTCGTATGCAGCACCAGCGTCTTGCCACCGCGCTTTACGGACACGGTGATCGGCGCGTTGGCGCCGGTGGCCGACACCAGCGCGCGCAGCTCGTCCGGCGAGCGCACCGGCTTGCCGTTGACGGCGACCACGACGTCACCGGCCTGCAGCACTTTCGCGGACGGAGCGGACGGCGAGACCGACGCGAGGATGACCTCGCGACTCACCGGCTTGTAGCCGAGGTAGAGCAGCGCCGCCGTCATCGCGTCGCGCTGCGACTGCGACATCTCGTTGGCGTTCTCGGTCGCGACCGATTGGCTCGACTGGTCCGGCGGGCAGATCACCTGGTGCGGCTCGACCGCATCGTGCGAGTCGAACCACGCACGCATCGCCTCGAACAGCGACGGGTGCTCGCTGCACGGACCCGGCTGCACGCCGACCGTCGTCAGGTAGAGATGCCCGCCGGTGCTGTAGGACCGCGCGCCGTCGACCTTGATGACCGGCGCCGTGCCGCCCGGCACCGCACCCAACGTGTCGGTCGGCGGGCCGGGCACGAGGATGACGTACGGCACCGGCAGCACCGCGGCGAGGACGCCGAGGATCAACGCCAGCGCGGCCGCGGTCAGCAGCGTGATACCGCGCCGGGACATGCCGCGAGACTAGTCGCGGCAGCTGAAAGCCCGCCTCAGTGGGCGAGTCAGTGGGCGAAGAACCCCAGGCTCTTCTTGCCGTTCTGCGACGGCGCCGGGGCCACGACGACCGCCTCCGCCATCACGGGCTCGGCGTACGCCGGTTCGGCGACGGCCGGCTCGGCGATCTCGGCCGCGGGCACCTCGGCGGGGGCCGGTACGTCGACGACCGGCTCGCTCGGCGCGGGAACCTCGGCGACCGGAGCGGCGTCCTGCGGCACCTCGACCTTGTAGTACGCGCGGAACGACAGCGGCACCGGCGACAGCGTGTGCACGGAGACCTCGCTCACACCCTCGGCGTTGCGCAGGTGCTCGACGAACCGGACCGCGTCGTCGAGCGAGGCGAACCGGCGGAACGCGGGGGCTCCGTCGAGGGCGGGGTAGAAGACGACGTGCTCCATGAGTAAGAGTCCTTCGCGCGAGCGGCCGACAGGTGGCGGTTGAGGTATCGGCAGTCGCGATGCCCGAGTTGAACCGCTGTTGGGGCAAACCGGATCGCTAGGTACCTACCGAAAACGTCATAAATCAGAGACAATGCAAAAAGTTTGAACGACCACCGCGACGTTTCCGATGTTCCCCCGTTGTCGTAGTTGCGGGTATCCCAGCACCGCCCGCGGAAGAGGGCCCTATGACGACCGCACCGGACCTGCCGTTCCAGGCACCGCCGGCCGAGTTGCCGTACCCGGAGTCGACTCCGGAGACGGCGCCGTACCCTGCCCTCGCTCTCGTCCCCGCGCCTGAGGACACCGGCGCGCTCGACCTGCGCGACGGGGCGGCGTTCGACGAGGCGCTGCGCCGCGCGATGCCGCGGTTGCGCCGCTATGCCAGCCGCCGGCTGCTCGACCAGCACGAGGCCGAGGAGGTCGTGCAAGAGGCGCTGCTGCGCGCGTTCCAGCACCGGGAGCAGCTCGCGACCGAAGACGACCTGATGGCCTGGCTCACCGTCGTGACCGGCCGGCTCACCATCGACCGGCTGCGGGTGCGCGGCCGGATGACGCCGGTCGCCGAGCTGCCCGCCGGCACCCGTTCCGGCCGCGACACCGCTGAGGTCGTCGTCGCGCGCGAGGAGGCGCGGATCGCGCTCGACGCGCTCGAGGCGATGCCCGCGCGGCAGGCGTCGGTGCTCTGGGCGCGCGAGGTCGACGGCCTCTCCTACGACGACATCTGCGACCGGTTCGCGTTGACCGAGCCGACCGTCCGCTCGTTGCTGCACCGCGCCCGCCGCACGCTGCGCCGCGAGTACGCCGAACGCGGCGGCACGTTGCCGACGATGGGTCTCGTCGCGCTCGCGCCGTGGCTGCGCGGCCTGCGCTTCGCCGGCCGGGTCCGCGCCATCGCGAAGCGCGGTGGCGGCGCCGCGGCGATCGCCGCGACCGGCCTCGCCATCACCGCCGTCGCGCCGCTGTGGGCGCACACCGCGCCGCCCGCGCACGCGGCAACGCCGATGCACGGCTACGTCGCGAAGGCGCAGCAGGTGTCCACGACGACGGCCAAGCACCGCGCGGTCGCGACCTCGCGGCCGGCCACGCACGTCGCTGCGCCGCCGTCGGCCGTCGCGCCGTCGACGCCGCGCCACCCCCACTACCACCTCCCGCCGCAGCTTCCGGCGGCCTGCGCCTACGGGGGCGGGGGCGGCTGCACCAAGCCGACGGACACGCTCTACCTCAACCTGCCGAACGGAAAAGCGGTCGGTGTCTCGATCGACGTCGTGAAGTGCACAGATCTCCCCACCACCCCAGTGACCGCATGCAAGCCGAAGGACGACCACTCATGAAGCGCCGTCTCGTCATCGCCGCCACCCTGCTCGGCGCCGTCGTCGGGTCGACCGGAGCCGCGCTCGCAACCGAGCTTCCCGGCTCCGCCAACCACAACAACCACAACGTGTGCGTGGTCTACTCGCCGAACCAGAAGTACAACGACACCTGGTACTACTGCGTCAGCACGCCGGACCTGCCGCCCGGCACCTAGCCGACCGCAGACGCACACACCCCGCGTCGACTGCGACGTTGTGTGTCGATCCGAGGCACCGCAAAGACACAGAACGTCGCAGTCAACCGGAGTGAGGCGCCGGCTATGACGCGCGGCGGCTCGACGTCTCAGCGGTTCGGCGCGGTTGGGCCGTTCGCGGTTGGGGCGTCGTTGGCGATCCGCCGCCGCGGCGCGGCGCCGGCGGCTTCGCCATCGCCTTCTTGAATCGCTCGTGCGCGGCCACGGAATCCTGGGTCTGCGCGGGGCCGCGCTCGCGCGTCGACCACACGACCCAGCCGATCGCGAGCAGGGTCGCCACCGTCGGCAGACCCAAGGTCCACAGCAGGATGGTCAATTCGTCGCTCGCTCTAACCGCTCTAACTACTCTAACCGCTCGTCACTTGCGCCCCATCGTAGTTCGGATGTCAACGCCGCGGCCAGGCCGTTACGGCGATCCAACCCACTCGTCAGCGCCGTCGGCGAACATCTGGTGCTTCCAGATGGGCACGGTCTCCTTCAATTCGTCGATCAGCGCACGCGCCGCCGTGAACGCCTCGCCGCGATGCGGGCACGCCACCGCGACCACGACGGCGAGGTCGCCGACGCGCAGGTCGCCCACCCGGTGCACGGCCGCGACTGCGACCGCGGGGAAGCGTTCGGCCACCGATTCGGCTACCGCGCGCAGCTGCGCTTCGGCGCCCGGATGTGCGGAGTAGCCAAGACCGTCGACCGCCTTGCCGCCGTCGGCATCGCGCACCGTACCGACGAACACCACGACGCCGCCTGCGGCCGGGTCGAGCACCGCCGCCAGCACCTCGTCCACCGACAGCGGAGTCTCGCGGACCGCGGCGAGCCGCACGGCGCTCATGACCGCCGCCGGCGGCGGGCCGCTCTGGCCCGGGCGATCGCGACGGTGCCGACGACCGCGACCGCGGCGCCCGCGGCGGCCCGGGTCGCGTCCTTGCGCCCCACCCGCGGCCCCGCGCGGCGCGCGCCGGCCACCGACGCGACGTGCTCGCCGAGCGCCGCGTCGTTGGACCACGCGGGTTCCCACCCGGCCGCGCGCAGCCGCTGCGATCCGACGACCCACGGATGCGCGAGGTAGCGCAACTCGCTCGCCGGCGCCGGTACGACGCCGACGCGGTGCAGCCGCTCCGCCGTCGCGTACGCGACCGCGGACGGTACGACGAGAGAGCGCAGCCCGCTGATCGTCTCGACCTCGTCGTGCTCGAGCCAGCCGTCACAGCCGACGGTGACGGCCCCGCCGACCTCGCCAGTCGCCGCCAGCACGAGAGCGGACACGAGATCGTCGGTGTGGCAGAACTGCCAGTACGGCCGGCTGCCTTTGATGACAAGCAGCCGCGGCGCGTCGAACATTCGCGGCAGGACCGCGTCGGCCTCTCCCCCGACCAGCGACGCCGGGCGGACCCGCGTCACCTGCAGCGAGGGGTGCGCGCGCTCCACCCGGTCGGCGATCCGCTCCATCTCGACCCAGTCGCCGACGAGCGTCAGGTCGGCCTCGGCGCGCAGCGGTCCGTCTTCGTCCAGTGGTACGGCGTTGTCCGGGTCGGCGCCGTACACCATCGCGCTGGTGACGAGCACGGCGCGACCGACGCCCTCGGCGGCGACGGCGGTGAGCAGCGTCTCGGTACCGCGCAGGTTGAGCGCGCGCCGTTGCGACGGGTCGGAGTCGGCGGCCCGGTCGCCGGCGAGGTGCACGACCGCGTCCGCGCCGGCGAGCGCCGCAGACACCGCCGGGTCGCGTACGTCGCCGCTGCGCCACGTGACGCCGCCGCGCGATTTCCCGCCGGAAGGCGGCGCCGGATCGATGGCGATGACCCGCTTGACCTCGGGCGAGGAAGCCAGCGCCTTGACCAGCGCCGTACCGAGACTGCCGGCCGCGCCGGTCACCGCAACCGTCGCGCCGGTGCGGGCGCTCTTGCGCCGTACGCGAACGCCGGTCCCGGTGGAGGCCACGTCCCCATCTTGACTGGTTACCGTGGTCGGGTGAGCGACCTCCCGTTCGGATTCGGCCAAGCGAGCGGCTCGGGCGGTGACCAGACGCCCGACCTGGGCGCGATGCTGCGCCAGCTCGGCGATCTCATGTCCGGCCAGACCGGGCCGGTCAACTGGAACATCGCGGAGCAGGGCGCGATGGCCGCGATCGGCGCCGACGCGGGCACGACGACCGCCGACACCGAGGCGGTGGCCGCGGCGCTGCGGCTCGCCGACGTGTGGCTCGACGGGCACACGTCGCTGCCGTCCGGCGTCACGTCCGCCGAGGCGTGGAGCCGCCGCCGCTGGCTGAAGGCGACCCAGCCCGCGTGGACGCGGGTCGTGGAGCCGGTCGCCACCCGGATGGCCGGCGCGTTCACCGAGACGCTGCCGGAGGAGATGCGCGCGGCCGCGGCGCCGCTGATGGGGGTGATGAGCCAGGTCGGCGCGCTGATGTTCGGCAGCCAGCTCGGCAATGCGCTCGGCACCCTCGCCACCGAGGTGCTCGGCGCCACGGACATCGGCCTGCCGCTCGGGCCGACCGGCGTCGGCGCGCTGCTGCCGGAGAACGTCGCGGCGTTCGGCGCCGGCCTCGAGGTGCCGGCCGACGAGGTGCGCATCTACGTCGCGGTCCGCGAGGCCGCGCACCACCGGCTCTACACGCACGTCCCGTGGCTGCGGGCGCGGCTGCTCGACGGCCTGCGGGAGTACGCCGAGGGCCTGACGATCGACACGTCCGCGCTGGAGGAGCTGTCCCGCGACCTCGACCCGACCGACATGACGGCGTTGCAGGCCAAGCTCTCCGAGGGCCTGATTCAGCCGCGGGCGACGCCGGAGCAGGAGGCCGCGCTCGCCCGGCTCGAGACGTTGCTGGCGCTGGTCGAGGGCTGGGTCGACGCGGTGACGCTGGCCGCCGCGACGCCGACGCTGCCGTCGATCTCGGCGCTCAACGAGACGATGCGCCGCCGCCGTGCGGTCGGCGGGCCGGCGGAGAAGACCCTCGGCTCGCTGATCGGCCTGGAGATCCGGCCGCGGCGGATGCGCGACGCCGCGACACTGTGGGCGCTGGTCGCCGACCGCCGCGGCATCGACGGCCGCGACGCGCTGTGGGGCCACCCCGACCTCATGCCGGGCGCGAGCGACCTGGACGACCCGTTCGAGTTCGTGGACCGCGACCCCGGCGGGGACATCGACCTCTCTTCGCTCTGACTCAGCCGAGCCCGAGCAGGGCGCGGGTGTGCTCCCAGCCTTCGAGGCCGCCGTCCAGCCGGCGCGCGCCGTCCTCGTCGCGCACCCGGTGCCAGCCCGCGCCCACGTGCAGCGCGCGGCGCGGCGCCGCCCGGCGCAGCTCGTCGACCGGGTCGTCGAGGGTGCACGCCGCCGGTACCCACGCGACGAGCGGCAACCGCACCGCCACCGCCACCAGCGAGCCGTCCTCGGCCGGGCACACCGCGACCTCGGCGGACGTGAGCGCGCTGTGCAGCTTGCCGAGCAGCAGCGCGGGCAGGTCCGGAGCATCGGGTACGACGACACCCGCCTCGTCCGCGCCTTCCGCCGCCAATGCCGCTGCCACGGTCGCCAGGCGCCGGTCCGCGGCCGGGACCACCGGCATCCCCGGCCACACGACCTCGCGCACGGCGGGGTCCGAATCCTCGGGTACGACGAGGCAGGCCCGGACGAGCGCCATGTCGGCGACGAGGTCCACGACGTCTTCGAGCATCGCGAGGTCGAGCGGCCCGGCGGCGGCCGGCGCGAGCACGCCGACGTACCGGTTCACGCCGCGGGCGTGCCGGCGCGCGCCGCGTGGCTCACGCCGTCGAGGAAGCCCTCGGCCCGCGCGAGTGGCTCGTAGCCCTGCAGCAACGCCGTGAACGCCGCGCCGTGCCCCGGCTCGATCAGGTGCGCGAGCTCGTGCAGCAGCACGTAGTCCACGACGTAGTCGGGCATCGGCGCGAGCCGCCGGGACAGCCGGATGGTGCGGTCGACCGGAGTGCACGAGCCCCAGCGCTGCTGCTGGTTGTCGACCCAGCGGACGCTCGCCGGCACCGCGCGGCCGCCGAGGTAGCGCTTCGACAGGGTGACCGCGCGGGCCAGCAGGTCGGCGTCGCCGCGCCGCCTGCGACGCTCGCCGGCGAGGACGCGGCCGACCATCCGCTCGACCCACTGCGCCTCCTCGGCGCGTGACATGCGCGCGGGTACGTGGACGACGATTGCGTCGCCCACGCGCTCCGCGCTGACCGTACGGCGGCGCCGCGCGCTGCGGACGACCTCGACCGCCGGGGCCGGCTCCGGCGCCGGCCCGGCCAGCAGATCCAGCTGTGCGTCCACGCCGGCGACGCTAGTCGAGCAGCGGCCAATTTTCTTTTCCCCACACCGGGTGGACGACGTTCGCGCAGGTCATCGGGCCGGTCCGGTCGGCCTCGCGGCGGCGTCCACAACCGTGTGCAAACGCGGTCCACAGCGACACTCCGGACTGTCCCCACGCCGTCCCCAAGACCGTCCACAGGCACTTCGGCGGATTCGTTGACGCACGTGCGGCGGCTGCCTAACGTCATCGGCGACGGAGCCCCCGCCAGTACCGGGACGGACGTTCGCAAGGGGAAGGCGAGCGACCCAACCAGCACTGGTCGGGGGCTTCGTGACGTCTCCGCAGAAGAAACCGGCAAGTGTCGGCCGGCCGACGCGCCATCGCGCGCCGCGTTGCCGGCACTTCGGACTAGCGGCCGCTGAAGCGCGGCGTACGGCGTTCCCGGCTCGCCGCCAGCCCCTCGCGCAGGTCGTCGGTCGCGAACGTCACCGGCTGGGCCAGCGCCTCGTACTGCAGCGCCTCCTCCAGGCTGCGGTGCCCGCCCGCGCGGAGCCCGGCCTTCGTCAGCCGGGTCGCGATCGGGCCGGCCCCGGCGATGCGCCCGGCCGCGGCCAGCGCGGCGTCGTACAGCTCGCCCGGCTCGTAGACGGCGCTGACGAGACCGAGCCGCAGCGCCTCGTCGGCGTCGACGGCGCGGCCGGTGAGCAGCAGGTCGCGCGCGGCCGCCATCCCGATCGCCTCCGGCAGCAGGAAGGTCGCGGCCATCCCGGCGTGCATGCCGAGTTGCGTGAAGGGGGCGGAGAGCTTCGCGCCGCGCGCGGCGTAGCGGATGTCGCAGGCGAGCGCGAGGCACAGCCCGGCGCCGACGGCGTGCCCGTTGACCGCGGCGATCGACGGCGCCTCCAGCTCACGGATGGACAGCCAGGTCCGGTAGAAGGGCAGCATCCGGTCGCGGATCGCGTCGACGGACAGATCCGGCGACTCGGCGATCCAGGACAGGTCGCCGCCGGAGCAGAACGCCGAGCCCTCGCCCGTGACGACGATCGCGCGCACCGAGCGGTCGCCGCGCAGCCCGGCGATCGTGGCGCCCCACGCGGCGGTCAGCTCGCCCGTCATCGCGTTGCGGCGGTCGGGCAGGTCAAGGGTCAGGACGACGACGCCATCGTCTCGGCGGTCGACCCGCAGCGGGGAGTCCGGCATGCCTCGGGACGCTATCCCGACACCCCCGGGGCCCGGTTCCGGGGCTCCGCACGCTCAGACCGGTAGGGTGAAGCGAGGTTCGGCCGGCATGTGGCCGTGACTCGGACCGGCACTCGACCGAGGGAGGACTGCATGGCCGAGACCTACGAGGGCTACTGCGTCAAGTGCAAGGAGAAGCGTCAGTTCGAGGGTGAGGTCAAAGTCAGCGACTCTGGCCGTCGGATGGCGCAGGGCACCTGCCCGGTGTGCGGGACCAAGATGAACCGCATTCTCGGCAAGGCCTGACAACCTCGACCCAGGCTCCGGAGGGCGATCGGGACACGTTCCCGGTCGCCCTCCACTGCGTCTCCGGCCGGCTCCGCGACGCGGCTGTGGACGGGCGCCGACGCTCGCCCGTACGGGCTGGCAGTCTCGCGGCATGTCCCGCCCGGCCCACCCCGCGCTCAAGCCGGGGCTGCGGCTGCTCCGCCGGGACGGTACGACGCTTCAGCTCGGCCTGACCCCGGGCGCGGCGCTCGTCCTGGAAGGCGTGGACGAGCGCGACCGGCTGGTGCTCGACCTGCTCGACGGCAGCCGCGACGCCGCCGCGCTGATCCGGGACGCCGCCGCGCTCGGCATCGACCCGGTCCGCGCCACCGAGCTGCTCGACCTGCTCCGCCGGGCCGGCGCCCTCGACGACGGCCCACCCGCGGCCGGCTCCCCCAATGACCGGCTCGCCCCGGACGCCTTGGCGCTGTCGCTGCGCCACCGGCGGCCCGGCGCGGCCGCCCGCGCGCTCGCCCACCGCGCCGAGACCGCCGTCACCGTGCACGGCGGCGGCCGGGTCGGAGCGACCGTCGCCGGCCTGCTCGCCGCCGCGGGCATCGGCCGGGTCGAGGTCGTGGACGCCGGACAGGTCCGCCCGGTCGACCTCGCGCCCGGCGGCATCCGCCGTATCCGCCCCGGCAGCCGCGGCGAGGCGGCCACCGACGCCGCCGCTGTGTCGGCGAAGCCCACGGTTGCCGCGGTGCCGGCGGTGCGGCACCTCGACGTCGTCGCGCCGGTCGGGTTCGCCGCGCCGCCCGAAGTGCTGACCGCCGTACGCCGCCGTACCCACCTGTTCGTCGCGGTGCGCGACGTGACCGCCGTCGTCGGGCCGCTCGTCGTACCCGGCCACACGCCTTGCCTGCGCTGCCTCGAGCTCGGCCGCGGCGAGCGCGACCCGGCGTGGCCGCGGCTGGCCGCCCAGCTCGTCGGTGAGCCGGCGCCGCTCGACCCGTGCGACATCGTGCTCGCGACGTCGGCGGCGGCGCTGGCCGCGGCGCAGCTCCTGGCGTACGTCGACGGCGTGGAACGGCCGGCGACGATGGGCGGCGTCCTCGAGCTCGGGCCGGCCGACGGGCGGATCCGGCGAAGGAGTGTTTCGTCACATCCGGCATGCGGCTGCTCGACGGCGGCTGCGTTGGACACAATGGAGGCGTGAGCGACATCCCGCGGTGGGCGTTCTCGCGCGGGGCGAAGCTCGCCAGTCTCCCGCTCGGGGTCGCCGGCCGAGCCACCGTCGGCCTCGGCAAGCGCATCGGCGGCCGCCCGGCCGAGATCGTCGCGAGCGAGCTGCAGGCCCGTACGGCGGAGCAGCTGTTCCGCGTGCTCGGCGAGCTCAAGGGCGGGGCCATGAAGTTCGGCCAGGCCCTGTCGGTGTTCGAGGCCGCGCTGCCGGAGGACCTGGCGGCGCCGTACCGCGCCGCGCTGACGAAGCTGCAGGACGCCGCGCCGCCGATGCCGCCGTCGACGGTGCACAAGGTGATCGCGGCCGGGCTGGGGCCGCAGTGGCGGGAGCAGTTCCAGTCGTTCGGGGACAAGCCGGCGGCGGCCGCGTCGATCGGGCAGGTACACCGCGCGGTGTGGGCCGACGGGCGCGAGGTCGCGGTCAAGCTGCAGTACCCGGGGGCCGGCCCGGCGTTGCTCTCCGACCTCAACCAGCTCGCGCGGATCGCCCGGCTGTTCGCGATCGTCAACCCCGGCCTCGACGTCAAGCCGCTGATCGCCGAGCTCAAGGCCCGCGTCGCCGAGGAGCTCGACTACGCCCTCGAAGCGTCGTCGCAGGCGACGTTCGCGGCGGCGTACGACGGCGACCCCGACATCGTCGTACCGAAGGTCGTCGGCGCAGCGGAGAACGTGCTCGTCACCGAATGGGTCGACGGCAAGCCGCTGTCGGCGATCATCGCGTCGGGCACCGAGGAGGAGCGCGACCGCGCCGGCCTGCTGCTGGTGCGCTTCCTGTTCTCCGGTCCGGCGCGGGCGGGGTTGCTGCACGCCGACCCGCACCCCGGCAACTTCCGGCTCACCGCCGACGGCAAGCTCGCCGTCCTCGACTACGGCGCGGTCAACCGGCTCCCGCACGGCCTGCCGGCGCCGATCGGGCCGCTGGTCCGGATGGCGCTGGAGGGCCGCGCCGACGACGTGCTCACGGCGCTGCGGGCCGAGGGGTTCGTCCGGCCGGAGCTCGAGGTCGACGCGCAGGCGGTGCTCGACTACCTGATGCCGATGCTCGAGCCGATCCGCTCGGAGACGTTCCGGTTCAGCCGGGCCTGGCTACGGCGCGAGGCCGCTCGGGTCGCGGACCCGCGCTCACCGGCCAACCACCTGGGCCGCCAGCTCAACCTGCCGCCGACGTACCTGCTGATCCATCGCGTGACCCTCGGCGGCATCGGCGTGCTGTGCCAGCTCGGCACCGAGGCGCCGTTCCGCGGCGAGATGGAGCGCTGGCTCCCCGGCTTCGCCTGATCCCCTTCCCTTACGTCGACTGCGACGTTGTGTGTCAGTCCGGGGGTGCTCATCGACACACAACGTCGCAGTCAACGTTGTAGGTGGTGGTGGTGGCGGGGTTACCAGTAGTCGGTCGGCAGGCTGCCTTCGATCTTGCGCACGTTGTCCCGGGTGCACCGCTCGCAGAGGTACTCCAGCCCGCGCGCGCCGGTCTGCACGGTCCACGTCACCGGCGGCGGTGTCGCCGTCGTACCGCACCACGAACAGCTGACCGTCGGCTCCGGGTTGTCGGCCACAAGGACAGTGTGACCAGAATGGCGGTCGTGACCTCGCGAACCTGGAACACCGCCGTCGCCACCGGCCTGCTTCGCCTCGTCGTCGGGGCCCTGCTGTTGCGGTGGCGGCACCCGCTCGCGCGGCGGCTCGGCGGCGCGAGCGACGGCGACCGCGTGCTGCCGCTGCTGTTCGGTTACTTCGGCGCGCGCGACATCGCGGTCGGCGTCGTGACGCTCGCGTCGACGCGTCCGGGCGGCGACGTACCGCGCGCGGTCACGCTGCAGGGCGCCGCCGACGCGACCGACGTCGCGCTCGTCGCGGCCATCGCGGCGTCGGGGCGGCTGAGCCGCCCGCGCGCGATCGGCGCCGGGATGCTCGCGGTGGTGACTGCGGTGGGCGAGTTCGCGACGGCCGCGCGACTACGACGCGGCTGAGTGGGGGTCGCGCCACATCCGCCAGATCGACGGCCCGACGCCGAGCGCGCGGATCTCCTGGACCACCTCGAACCCGTGCCGCTTGTACAGCGTCAGGTTGCGCTCGTTGGAGGACTCGAGGTACGCCGGGACACCGGCCGCGTCCGCGCCGTCGAGCACCTCGCGCAGCATCGCGCTGCCGATGCCCTGGGCCTGCGAGTCGCTGCGCGTGCCGAGGTAGCCGAGGTACCAGTGCGCCGGGTCCTTCGGATGCTTCGACTCGACCTGTAGCTGCGTCCGCACTGCCCGAAAAGTGTTGCGGCCAAAGGCTTTCAGCGCGCTCGGCCCCTCCCGCAGCATCTCGCTCATCGGCAGCGTCCACGCTCCGGGCGCCGACCACAGCGCCGCCGCCTGGCCGTCGCCGACGACGTACACGTGCTTGTCCCGCCGTAGGTACGAGCGGGCCATGCTGGCGAAGAACGTGCGCAACTTCTCGTCGCGGCGCGGCGTCGCCGCCGGGATGAGCCACGCGAACACCGGGTCGTCGCGGAACGCGTCGGCGAGCGCCGCCGCGACGTTGTCGAGATCGGCCATCGAGGCGCGTACGACGTCAGCCACCGGACGACTCTACGTCCGCGCCTTCCGGCGGCGTCGGGTCGTCGGCGGTCTCGCGCCAGCGCTCCGGCAACGTGACCGGTCGCGGGCCGTGCAGGTGGCCGCGCGGCAGGTTCCATACGTCGCGCGGCAGCACCGCCGCCGGGTCGAGCTCGTCGAGAAGGCTGTCGAGCTCGGCCAGTGACGAGGCCTGCGCCATCTGCCGGCGGCGCTCCGGGCCGGCGGGATAACCGGTGAGGTACCAGCCGACGTGCTTGCGGAAGTCGCGGGTGCCGAGGAACTCCGAGTCGCGCAGCTCGGCCAGCAGCCGCACGTGCCGGCGCATCACCTCGACCACCTCGCCGAGCACGGGCGGCGGCTGCACCGGCTGGCCGGCGAACGCGGCCGCGAGGTCGCGGAACAGCCACGGCCGGCCGAGGCAGCCGCGGCCGACCACGACGCCGTCGCAGCCGGTCTCGGCCGCCATCCGGACCGCGTCGTCGGCGTGCCACACGTCGCCGTTGCCGAGCACCGGCACGGTGGTGACGGCCTCCTTCAAGGCGGCGATCGCATGCCAGTCGGCACGCCCCGAGTACAGCTGCTCGGCGGTCCGCGCGTGCAGTGCCACGGCCGCGACGCCTTCGGCCTCGGCGGTCAGCCCGGCCTCGAGATACGTGAGCGTGTCGTCATCGACGCCCTTGCGCATCTTCACGGTGACCGGCACCGTGCCGGCGGCGCGCACGGCCGCGCGGACGAGGTCGCGGAACAGCACCCGGTGCACCGGCAGCGCCGCGCCGCCGCCGAGCCGCGTGACCTTCGGCACCGGGCAGCCCATGTTGAGGTCGACGTGATCCGCACCCATCTCGCCGACCGCGATGCGTACCGCGTCGCCGACGACACGCGGGTCGACACCGGAGAGTTGCACACTGTGCACGGGCGCGCCGGGATCGGCACGCATCATCTCGCGCGTCTTCGCGTTGCCCTCGACCAGCGCACGCGACGACACCATCTCGGTGACGTAGAGGCCGGGACCGTAGTCGCGGCACAGCCGCCGGAACGCCGGGTTGGTCACGCCGGCCATCGGCGCGAGCACGACCGGCGGGTCGACCTCGATCGGCCCGATCTTCAACGGCCCCGTCCTCAGCGCCATAGCGAGGTCACCGCCACCCCGAGCTCGGCGAGCAACCGTCGCAACAACGGCAACGACAACCCGACGACGTTGCTCGGATCGCCGTCGACGCCGTCGACGAACACCGACGAGCGCCCGTCGATCGTGAACGCGCCGGCGACGTGCAGCGGCTCGCCGGTCGCGACATACGCCGCGATCTCGTCGTCGCTCGGATTGCCGAACCGTACGACGGTGTCCGCGACGTCGGCGGCGACGCGACCGGTGGCGGCGTCGGTGACGCAGTGGCCGGTGAGCAGCACCCCGGTGCGCCCGCGCATCCGCTGCCATCTCTGCGTCGCTTCGGCGGCGTCCGCCGGCTTGCCGAGGACCTCGCCGTCGAGCACGAGCATCGAGTCGCAGCCAACGACGAGCGCGCCGTCATCGCCGTCGTACGACGCCGCGACAGCGGTCGCCTTTCGCGTCGCGAGCTCGCGCACCAGCACCCATGGATCGTCGCTGACGACCGCGCTCTCGTCCACGCCGCTCACGCGTACGACCGGGTCGAACCCGGCCTCGCGCAGCAGCCGCAGCCGCGCCGGCGAGGCCGACGCGAGCACGAGCGGGCGGGAGGTCACCCGTCGACGCTAGCCGGAAGTGTGTGCGCCCGTGGCGGCCATGACCGCCGCAAGCGCGCACACTTCGGGCCTAGCGAGCCCGGCAGGAACGCCGTACGTGCCGTCGAAGCCTGCGCCATGACGCGCACGCCTCGCCTGCTCGCCGTCGTCCAGGCCGCCGCCCTCGCCGCGGCCCTCGTCAGCGTCGCCGCGGCCGCGCCGAGCCAGGCGGCGCCGCCGGCCGGCGCGATCTCGAGCAACGTCGAGTTCGTCACCAACCTGCCCGAGATGAACACCGCGATCTCGCTCAACTTCATCGGCGACACGATGTTCGTCAGCGCGGTGTCCGGCATCTACTCCTACGACGTCTCCAACCCGCGGTCGCCGAAGCTGCTCGGCGCGCTCCCCCACTACATCTGGGAGAACGAGGACGTCGACGTCGACGCGGCACGGCACCTGCTGTTCGTCTCGCGCGACCCGCGCGGCTTCACCTCGCCCGCGACGACGGCGTTCCCGTACGGCGCGGTCGAGGTGTACGACGTGAGCAACCCGGCGGTGTTCAAGCCGGTGTCGGCGACGCTGCTCCCGACCGGGCACACCACGACGTGCGTCGGTGGCTGCCGCTGGACGTGGACCGGCGGCCCGGCGACCAGCCCGCTCGACACCCACGACTGGGGCTTCGGCCGGCCGCTGTACGGCCTCGACATGAAGGACCCGTCGCACCCTGTGCAGTGCGCACACCCGATCGACACCAACCGCAGCGACGGCAAGACGTCGTACGCCCACGACGTGCAGGTCGACTCGACCGGCGTCGCGTGGGTCTCCGGCGACGGCGGCATCCGCGGCTACTGGGTGACCGGCAAGCATCGCGATCCCGTTGACGGCAAAGTGAAAACGGCGACCGGCTGCGACCCGGTGCCGTACGCCGGCGGTGGCACGGTGCTCGGCCGCGACGACACCCGCGGCGGGCTGATGCACAACGCGTGGCGGGACATGGACGCGAAGGTCGACGGCGTCCGCGGCGCCGTGCTGTACGCAACCGAAGAGGTCACCGGCGCTTCGTCGTGCGCGGGCTTTGGGAAGTTCGCGATCTACGACCTGCGGGGGTCGTTCCACGGCGAGGGCTGGCGCAACATCGCGCAGACGCACTTCCGGCTCAAGCCGCTGTCGACGTGGACGCCGGAGAAGCAGCCGGGCAGCAGCGGCTGCGACTCGGCGCACTACTTCACCGACCGCGGCGACCAGGTGCTCGCGGGCGCCTACTACTCGCAGGGCACGAGATTCCTCGACGTGTCGAACCCGCGGCACCCGCGCCAGATCGCCTACTTCCGCCCGAACGACGCGAGCACGTGGGCGGCCTACTGGCACAAGGGTTACGTGTTCATCGCGGACAACGCCCGCGGCATCGACATCATCCGGCTGACCGGCAAGGCCGCGCGTGTCGGCGGCGCCGCGAGGGTGACCGCGGTGACCGCGCCGTTGCTGCCGGCCGGTCGCAGCCTCGCCGACCTTGGCCGCACGAAGGACCCGGTGTGGGCGTGGATGTGCGGCGGCGATCCGGCGGAGCTTCCCGCTAAGTAACGTCCCAGGCGAGCGGAAGCCGCTCGACGCCGTAAATCCCCTGGATCGTTCCGAGCACCGGCTCGCCATCGAGGCGCAGCCCGGGCATCGCGGCCGCGAGCAGCTGCAGGCCCTCTTCGAGCTCCGCACGGGCGAGGTTGGCGCCGACGCAGAAGTGAATGCCGGCGCCGAATGTCATCAGCCGGCCCGGCGGGCGATCGGCCATGATGTCGAACTCGCCCGGCCCGGTCCCGTCGCGGTTGCCGGTGAACGAGCAGATCATCACGACGGTTCCGGCGGGGAACGTGACGTCGCGGTAGTCGACGTCCTCTACAAGGATCCGCGCGGTGAACGGCGTCACCGGTTCGTGCCGCAGAACTTCGTCGACCGCGCGCCCGGCGAGATCCGGGTCCTTCCCTAACAGCGTCCACTGCTCGGGATGCGTCGCGAACAGCAGCATCGCGTGCGCGAGCTGCGACTGCGTCGTGTCGACGCCGCCGATGAGCACGTTGAGGACGAGGTTGACCAGCTCGACGTCGCTGAGCCGGTCGCCGTCTTCTTCGACCGCGATCAACGACGAGATCAGGTCGTCGCCGGGGTCTGCGCGGCGGCGCGCGAGCAACTCGTCGCACCACGCGTAGAACTCCACGACGGCCTGCTCGATGCGATCCCGTTGGGTGAGCAGGCTCGGGCCGTCGAACTGCCGCTGGATCCACGCCGACCATTCGTGCAGCCGCATCGCGTCCGTGACCGGCGCGCCCATCACGGTCGCGATCGTCATCGCCGGGTACGGCTTCGCGACCGCCTGGACGAACTCAGTCGCCCCGTCGCCACGTACGCCGTCGAGGAGCGACGTGAGGATGTCGCGCATCGCCGGCCGCCAGCGGTCGGCGGCCCGCGGCGTGAACGCGGGGTTGAGCAGGTTGCGCAGCCGCTGGTGGTCGGCGCCGTCGATGTGCAGGATGTTGCGGTCGATCTCGTCGCGCAGCGGGCCGCCGTCGATGCCGCTGATCTCGGCGATGAGCTGGCCGGGGAACGTCGCCTTGCGCGTGCGGAGGAAGAACTCGCCCGCCTCGCGGTCGAGGGTCATGTAGCCCAACGGGATCCGCGCCAGCCACGACTGCTCGGCAAGCGCCCGCATCCTGCGGTGGAACGCGTCGCCGGACAGCCTGACGTCGGCAGGATCGAACTCGGGCAGGTCGAGGCTCGCGGCCGCGGTCATGCCGCGGACGTTAGCGCGCCCCCGCGTTGACTGTGACGTTGTGTGTCAATGCGAGGGGCCGGATCGACACACAACGTCACAGTCAACGACGCGCCAGCGCGCGCGTCAGCAGGTGCTCGGGAGCTGGTCCCCGGTCAGCGCGTTGACGCCGTCGCACTGCTCCGCGACGTAGATCTGCCCGGCCGGCGGCGCCGCCGTGTCGTCGGTCCAGGCGATCGCGGCCCGGCCGTCCGGCGTGATCGTGACCTCGAGGAAGTCGAGCAGGTCACGGTTGCCGTTGACGCTGCAGTTCACACCGGTCTCGCAGATCTGGCCGACGTGCATCACGCGACTGCTCGCGACCTGCGGGATGACGGCGAGGCCCTTCTTCGTCTCATGCAGCCCCGCGTACCGCACGATCCACTGCGCGGTCGGATCGTCCGGACCGGTGCCGCTGCCGCTGCCGGTCCCCGAGTACCAGACGACATCGGCGCGGTCCGGACCACCACCGGCGACCCACGCGAACACGTTCGCCGTCGTACCCGGCGGGTCGAGCTGCACCGGCGACGTCCACGCGAGCGTGCCAGGCGGCGGGTTCGTCAGCGAGGTGAGGGTCTCCGGCACGATCGTCGCGCCGGCGTCCGGGTCCCACAACGACGTGCCCGTCGGCAGCGACGACGTGCTCGCGCGCGTGGTCGCATGGCTCACGTACACGTGCAGGTTGTCCGACCACGCGGCCCACAACTGCCCGGACGAGTCGATCGACAGCGTCGGGAAGATGTGGTCGTACGTCGCGCCGGCCGGGCCGATGTAGATCGGGGTGTCGGCCCACGTCTGCCCGCCGTCGAACGACGACGCGAGATAGAGCGCGTTGTTGTTGCTCTGCGTCGTACCCGCGCCCGAGTTGACGTTCGCGTCGGCCGTCGACGGCGCGCTGAACATCGTGTAGACGGGCTTCGGGTTGAGCGGGCTGCCGACGTCGACGACGAGCGGCGACAGTTCGTTGTTGTACGCCGCCTGCGGCAGGTGCGCGGCGTCGATCGCGAGGCCGACGAAGGAGTACGTCTGCCCGCCGTCGGTCGACTTCGAGACCGCGATGTTGTCGCTCGCGACGATGTGCGACGACATGTAGAACGTGTTGCCGCCGGCCGCGGCGAGCCACTGCCGGTCGTCGGCGACGATCTGGCTGCCGAGCGGATTCGGCGTCGAGAAGCTCTGCGCATAGTCCGCCGACTTGCCGACCGTGATGTTCGGCAGCGACAGGCTGGAGTACGCCAGTGTCTGCGCGGTCTGACCGGCCGGCACGTCGGGGCTGAACGCGAGGTCGCAGTCACCGCCGCCGGCACCCGCATCCGGCGCGCCGCGGAACGTCGAGCTCGCCGCGCCCGGCGGCAACGTCCAGAGCTCGCAGCCGATCGGTGTCGAGCCGGCCGCCATCACGTAGAGGTTGCCGTTGCGGTCGGCCTTGATGTTCGGCTCGCCCTGCGTCAGGCCGTACGGGAAGTTCGCGGTGAGCTGTACCGCGCTCGGGAAGTGCGGCAGGTGCACCGGCTGCGCCGCGGACGCAGGCAGTACGAGCATCGACGGCACGACCGCCGCGGCGACGCAGCTGACGAGAGCAATGACGTGCCGGCGCGCAGTACGGGTCACGAAAGTTCCTCCCGGAGCGACGGCTGGTGCTCGCCGTCGCGTTGACGGGGCAGCATGGCTTGCGCCGCCTCGCGTTCGAACAGCCGCGCGTTCTGGATCGCGGCGGCGACGATCGGCGTGAACGCGAGCACCATGAACCGGTCCTCTTCACTCCACGGATCGACCTCGGCCGAGTCGATCTGCATGACGCCGATCACGGTGCCTTCGGTGATGAGCGGGACGCCGAAGTAGCTGCGCACGCCGGCCGACGTCGCGCGCCAGCTCGGTACGTCGGGGTCGCGCAGGATGTCGGGGATGTAGCGCGGCTCGCCGCTCGCGACGATGCGCCCGCCGATGCCCTTGCCGATCGGAATCAACGTCTCGTACGCGTCCGGCGTCGCGGGCGGGTCGGCGGCGGCGAGCCGTACGACGTCGCCGTCGACCAGCTGGATCGATCCGCCGCCGAACTGCAGCAACTGGCGCAACGCGTGGAACGACGACGCCAGCGCCTCTTCGAGATCGAGCCGGCCGGTGATGTCGCGGGCGAGGTCGAGCAGCAGCCGGTAGCGGCGTGCCGGATCGATCGGCGTCGTACCGGGCGCCGACGTCGCGGCGCGCGCGCCGCTGAAGCCAACCGGCCACGGCACCGCGTTCGCCAGTGTCTCGACGCACTGCTGGCGCGGCACCGGGCGGGAGAACAGAAACCCTTGCGCCGCATCGCATCCGGCTTCGAGCACGATCTCGAGCTGGTTGAGGTTCTCGACACCTTCGGCGATGACGGTCATGCCGAGCGCGTGCGCCATCGCCGCGACGCTGCGGACGATCACGCCGCTGGCCGCGTCGTTGCCGAGCCCCTGCACGAAAGACTTGTCGATCTTCACGATGTCGACGGGGAACTTCGCGAGGTACGTCAGGGACGCGTGCCCGGTGCCGAAGTCGTCGATGGCGACACGGACGCCGGCGGCGCGCAGTTCGTGCAGCGCCGCGACGACGTTGTCGACGTTCTCCGCGATCGCGGTCTCGGTGATCTCGACGCAGAGACGTTCCGGCGCGACCTCGGCGGCGGCGAGCACCCGCAGCACCGTCTCGGTGAACATCGGCCGGATCAGCTGGCGCACCGACACGTTGACGCCGACGAGGCAGTTCGGTGCGCGGCGGGTCGCCTCGGACAGCACCCACTCGCCGATGTCGACGATGAGCTCGCTCTCCTCGGCGACCGCGACCGCGGCTTCGATGTCGTCGGTACGCGCCGGCCAGCGCAGCAACGCCTCGACGCCGTCGAACGATCCGGTGCGCAGGTTGACGACCGGCTGGAAGTGCAGGTCGAGCTCTTCCGCGCGCAGCGCCCGGCGTAGCTCGGCGTCGATCTCGAGGTGCCGTTCGCGCGCCCGGCGCATCGGCTGGGTGAACAGCTCGATGCGGTTGCCGCCGGCTTGCTTCGCGCGGTACATCGCGCTGTCCGCGTCCGCGAGCCGCTGGTGCGCGGTGTCGTCGCGCGAGCTGCCGATGGAGATGCCGACGCTCGCGCACACCGTGACGTCGTGACCGTCGATGCGCATCGGCTCCCGCAGCGCCTCGACCACGCGGCCGGCGACGTCGGTCGCGTCCTCGGCCCGGTGCAGCTCGCGCAGCAGTACGACGAACTCGTCGCCGCCGACGCGGGTGACCAGGTCCCCCGGCCGCACCAGCGCGGACAAGCGGTTCGCGGTCTCGACCAGTACGGCGTCGCCGGCCGCGTGCCCGAGCGTGTCGTTGACCCACTTGAACCGGTCGAGGTCCACGAACAGAACGGTGCTGCGCAGCGCCCCACCGCTCGCGAGCGCGTAGTCGAGCGCGCGGAACAGCGCCGTACGGTTGCCGAGGCCGGTGAGCGGATCGCGTACGGCGTTGTCCTGCAGGATGTTCTCGGCGGCCTTGCGCTCGGTCGTCTCCTCGAGCTGGACCAGGATCGGGCCGGAGCGCTCCGAGCGGTGCAGCGGTGTCATGACCGCGAGCAACCAGCGGTCGCCGGCGGCGTCCGGCAGGTTGACCTCCATCCGGCTGCCCGGCGCGTGACCGATGCTGATCGCTTGCAACGCAACGGAAATCACGTCGCGGCTGCCGGCCGGGAACAACTCGGGCAACGTCGACTGGCCGGGCTGCGTGCGGGTGAAGCCGAACAGCGCGCCGAACGCCGCGTTGCTGCGTACCAGCCGCCCGTCCGCGTCCACGATTGCCAGACCGAGTGGCGAGTTGAGGAATGCGACCGCGAACTGCGTGCGCGCCTCCGCGAGCGCGCGGCGGTTGTGGTCGACCACGAGGCCGATCGCGACGGCGGCGAGCACACCGCACCCGATGGCCGGCGCCCAGCGGTACCCGAAGGTGTCCAGCAGCACAACCGCGCCGACCGCGGCGAGGACCGCCGCGGCGGCCACCGTGACGGCCGCGGGCGAACGCATCAGCGTGAGCTTCGACGTATGCATTCGCGCAAGAGATCCCATCAGCCCGGGGATGGCACCGCCGCGTGCCGCCGGTGGTCACGCTAGGCAGTCGAGGCTCAGGAGTCCCTAGTCATTTCGAGTCATTCGATTGCCAAAAGTGTCCTGACGGTTACGGCGAGTGCGCATTCGGGCATCGGGCGCAACCGTCACAGAGGCGACGCCCAGCGGCCCCGGTGCACGACCTCGTCGAGGCCGCGCCGGCCGCGCCGCAACGACGGCGATCGCCGGTCCGGCGCGCGGTGACCGATGGCGATGGTGCCGATCGGCACGTACGGATCGGGTACGCCGAACGCCGCGCGGAACGACGCGTGGTGCTCCGGCGGGATGCCGAAGAAGCACGCGCCGAGCCCTTCGTCGACGACGGTGAGCAGCATCAGCAACGACGCCATGCCGGTGTCGATGTCCCAGTACGGCACCGGCCAGCGCTCCTCCGCCCGGTCGGTCCAGCCTTTGTCCGCTTCGGCGTACCGGTCGAGGTAGGCGTCGCGGTGTGACAGCGGGACGATCAGCAGCGGCGCGCGTTGCAGGCCTTCGAGCCACGGGTTCGGCTCGGCGTCGTCTCCTGCCGGATCGCCCGCGCCGGTGCTGCGCCAGAACAGCGCGCGGTCGTCGTCGCTGTCGAGGACGAGGAACGCCCAGCCCTGCGAGAAGCCCGCACTCGGGGCGTGCAGGGCGTTGGTAAGGATGCGGTCGCGGACGGCGGCGTCGACCGGGGCGCCGGTGAAGTTGCGCACCATGCGCCGCCGGTCGACGACCTCCTGAAACTCCATGCGGGCAGTCTGTCAGCCCGCTTCAGACCGTTGACTGCGACGTTGTGTGTCAATGCGGGGGGATCCACCGACACACAACGTCGCAGTCAACGGGCGAGGGCTACGCAGCGGCCACCGCGAGGGGCGCGTCCATTCCGTCGTACACGGTCTCGCCCTGGTCCATGCCGTCGCGCCGGCGGCCGCGGATGAGCGTGAGCACGACGATCGCGGCGAGCGCCATGATGCCGACGCCGACGCTGAACGCACTGGTGAAGCCGTGCACGACCGCGGCGCGCGAGAGCCCGCCATGGGCGGCGGCGTACGACGCGGTCGCGCTCGTCGCGATCGTGTTGAGGAACGCGACGCCGAGCGATCCGCCGACCTGCTGCATCGTGTTGACCAGTGCGCTCGCCGCACCCGCGTCGTGGTTGGGCACGCCGAGCAGCGCGGTCGACGCGAGCGGGACGAACACGTGGCCCATGCCGAGGCTGATCAGCAGCATCGACGGGACGACGTGCGTGCCGTACGCCGAGGTCGCCGGCAACTGCGTGAGCCACAGCATGCCGAACGCGGCCGAGGTGAAGCCGGCCGTCGCGAGCACGCGCGGGCCGAACCGCGGCAACGTCCGTGACGCGATCGTGGACGACACGATGACGCCGACCGGGAACGGCAGGAACGCGACGCCCGCCTTCAGCGCGCTGTAGCCGAGCACACCCTGGAAGTAATAGGTGAGGAACAGGAACACGCCGAACAGCGACAGCGTCGCGAGGAAGAACGCGAGGTACGCGCCGCCGCGGTTGCGGTCGAGCACGATGCGCAGCGGCAGCATCGGATTCTTCGCGCGCGTCTCCCATACGACGAAGCCGATCAGCAGGGCGCCGGCGACGGCCAGCAGCGTCAACGTGAGCGATGCGGTCCAGCCGTGCAGCGACGCCTCGGTGAATCCGTAGACGAGCAGCGCGAGGCCGCCGGTCGCGACGAGCGCGCCGGGTACGTCGAAGTGCCGGTCGCCGTCGGCGCGGCTCTCGTTGAGCAGCGGCAGCGCGGCCGCCGCGACGACGAGCGCGATCGGGGTGTTGACCAGCAGCGTCCAGCGCCACGAGAGGAACTCGGTCAGCGCGCCGCCGGCGATCAGGCCGACCGCCGCGCCGGTGCCGGAGATCGCGCCGTACACCGCGAACGCCTTGGCCCGCTCGCGCGACTCGGTGAACGTCGTCGTGATGAGCGAGAGGACGGTCGGGGCGAGCAGGGCCGCGAACGCGCCCTGGATGGCGCGGGCGCCGAACAGCCAGCCGGCCGACTGCGCGAACCCGCCGAGGGCGGAGGCGCCGGCGAAGCCGAACAGGCCGATGAGGAAGGTGCGCTTGCGGCCGAGGTAGTCGGCGACGCGGCCGCCGAGCAGCAGCAGGCCGCCGAAGGTCAGGGTGTAGGCGGTGAGCGCCCACTGCCGGGACGCGTCGCTGATGTGCAGCGCGGCCTGGGCATGCGGGAGTGCGATGTTCACGATCGACGCGTCGAGAATGATCATCAGCTGCGCCACGCCGATGACGGCAAGGGCCAGCCAGCGCCGGTCGCGCGGAGGTGTCGAGGTGGTCATGGGTCTGCCTTCCGATCCTTGCGAGTCCGTCTGAGTCCGTGAGAGTCCTTGCGGTTCGTGCGGGGGCGGCTTACGCTGGGGCCCGTAAGCGGATGCCGCCTCCGGAAAACATACCGGAGGCTGCCTCCGCTTTGTCAAGCGAATAGTGCGACGGGTTTTTCCGTACGGAGATCAGGGCGGCGGTGAGGCGGCGGTGATGGCGCGGGCACAGCGCGCGGACGCGTGCCGCAACCGCGACCGGCTGCTCGATGTCGCCGCCGAGGCGTTCGCGACCTACGGCGTCGACGCGTCGCTGGAGAAGATCGCGAAGTGCGCGGGCGTCGGCATCGGCACGCTCTACCGGCACTTCCCCACCCGGGACGCGCTCGTGGAAGCGGTGTTCCGGCACAACGTCGACCTCCTCTGCGACGGCGCCGATGAGCTGTCCGCGACGCTGCCGCCGGACGAGGCGCTGGCCGCGTGGATGCAGCGGTTCGTGGCGTACGTCGGGACGAAGAAGGGCCTCGCGACGTACCTCAAGTCGGTCGTCTCCGCCGACTCCGACCTGTTCGTCTCGACTCACGCGCGGGTGCAGGCCACCATCGGCCGGCTGGTCGACGCGGCGGCCGAGGCCGGCACGATCCGGCCCGGTGTCGAGGGCATGGACCTGCTCCGCGCGCTCTCCGGCGTCTGCCTGATGTCCGACACGGCCGCCGGGGCGGAGCAGGGCACCAAGGTTGCCGCGCTGCTCATGGACGGCCTGCGCTACGGCGCTCCCGTCACCGCCGGCTAGCGACGCCGAGCTCGCCGGCTTCCCGTCGAGTGCGACGTTGTGTGTCAGTGACGCCCCTGCGATCGACACACAACGTCGCAGTCAACGTGAGGGTGGAGCGAAGTCGACCTCCTCGGCCTTGACCGTCCCACCGCGGCGACCGGGCGCGGCCTGCCAGTCCCAGTAGAGGTTGGTGTGCGCGATCACCTGGTCCGGCGGCGGCGCTCCCCACTCGCTGAGGTCCTCGGTCGTGTGCGCGTCGGCGACCAGGGTCGCGTCGTACCCGCGAACGATCGCGCCGTGCAGCGTCGAGCGGATGCAGGCGTCGGTCTGCGCGCCGGTGACGACCAACCGGCCGACCTTGCGCTCGGCGAGCACGTCCTCGAGGTCGGTCGCCTCGAAGGAATCGCCGTAATTCTTGTGGATCAAGGGCTCGTCGGCGGCGCGGGCGAGCTCGGGCACGTACTCCCAGCCGGGGGTGTCGCGGGGCAGCTCGTCGTCGGAGTGCTGGACCCAGACGACCGGGACGCCGCCGCCGCGGGCCTTGTCGACCAGCGCGGCGATGGTGGCGACGACGCCGTCGCGGTTGTGCGCGGCCTTGACGACGTCGTTCTGGACGTCGATGACGAGCAGGGCCGTGTTGGGTCGGTCGGTGAACGTGGTCATGGCGGTGACCGTACCTCCGTAGCGCGACAGTTTCGGATCGTGCTTCACTCGTTGACATGACACGAGCGCTGGCTTGCCGCTGTTCGTGTTGTTGCTGCCGTTGAGCCTTCAGCCTCCGCCAGCGACTACCCCAAGGATCCCGCCGTGTCCACGGTTCTGTTCTTCCACGCGCACCCCGACGACGAAGCCATCTTCACCGCGCTGACCATGCGCCGGCTGGCCGACGAGGGGCATCGGGTCGTGCTCGTCACCGCCACGTCGGGCGAGCTCGGCGTACCGCTGTTCTCGCTGCCGCTCGGTACCTCGATCGGGCGGCGGCGGGTCGCCGAGCTGGAGGCGTCGTGCGCCGCGCTCGGGGTCTCCCGGCTCGTACTGCTCGGTCGCCGCGACTCCGGGATGCCGGGCGATGCGGCCAACCGGCACCGCCGCGCGCTGGCCCGGTCAGCCGTCGGGACGTGGGCGCGCCGGCTCGCCGACCTCGCCGTGGCGGAGGGCGCGGCGGCGATCGTGCACTACGACGGCAACGGCATCTACGGACACCCGGATCACGTTGCGGTGCACCGGATCGGCGCGTCCGCGGCCGCGCTCGCCGGGGTCACGTCGTACGAGGCGACGGTCGACCGCGAGTACATCCACTTCGTCGAGCAGCACCTGGTCGAGGGATCCGGGCCGCGGTCCGGACGGCCGCGGGTCGGTGCGGCGAGCGTCGAGATCACGACGGCGCTGCGCGGTACGGCGCAGGAACTCGCGGCGAAGCGACTCGCGATGGAAGCGCACTCGTCGCAGATCCCGGCGGACACAATGCTCGCGCCGTCGTACGACGACGTCTACGGGCTGGAGTGGTACATCCGCCGCGGCCCAGCCGGGCTGATCGAGGCCTTGGGCAACGCGCACCTGTTCGCGTAGCCAGCGGCGGGCTCGGGCTGCGGCGCCTCTAGGTCACGCGGTGGCGACGAAGAGCCACGACCGGCTCGCCGGCCGCGTCGCCGTCGACCATGACGAGGTCGGTCACGCCGACTGTGCGGGCGACGACGTGGTCGTTGAGGGCCACGTTGGTCGCTTTTGCATCGGGGTCGTACTCCGCGATCACGATTCCGACGCTTCCTCTCCCCGTCGCGATGCGCGACGGCAATCGCGACGCCCGGATCGGCCATGGATATGAGACGAGTCGCCATGCGCGCCGACCAGGTCACCGGCTTCTGCCAGATGTGGAGGACTATCGCTGGTGGGTGTGCGCGGCCCGTTCGAGCACGCGGCGGACCCAGTCCGCAACAGTTTCGCCCGACCGTTCGGCTGCGCGCTTGACGGCAATGTCGAGGTCGCGGGGAACGCGTACGCGAAGCAGTGGCGACTCGCCGGACTCCGACAAGGACGGACGTCCCCGACCACGGACGTACTCGACCGCGCCCTCGACTGCGCCCTCGACGTATTCGTCGTCGATGACGCGGCCGCGGCTGTCGCGGAGGACCTCGCTGCGGCCGACCGTCGAGCGGCGCGACCTAGCCTTCACGACGACCTCCGAAGCGCTGTCGGCATGACGTGGATGACGACAACAGCGTCGACCAGTACGAGCGCGACGATCTCGAGCTCGATGCCACGGTCGTCCACCCCAATCCACACCAGACGTTCGTCGTACGCGGCGGTGGCCGGCACGACGGTGGGATCGCTCGTCGTCATCACGTGCAGCGCGTGCGTCCTGCCGACGCGATGGCGGCGCGCCGATCGGTACCAAAGCACCAGCCATCCGCGCCAATAATGTAGCACAGAATTGTCTCCTCCGTGGGCATCAGCGCACGCACGGTAGGAGCTTCACGGGCCGTCGAACCCGCGGCCGGGAGCATCTGTGGACGGGGAGCGGCTAGGAATGGCCCAGGTAGATGAAGCCGTACGCCTCGTCGCGGAACTCGATGCCGGCCTCACGCAGCGGCTCGTCCCAGTCGCCGACGCACGACGGGTCCGCGCCCTCCGAGCCGTGGTCCGACGTCAGCAGGAACACGGTCGAGTCCAGCGCGCCGATCGCGTCGAGGTGGTCCAGGAATACCCCGAGCCGCCGATCCGCGTCGCGCATCGCGTCCCGCGCTATCGACGAGTGCGGCCCGCCCTCGTGATGCCCGGTGTCGGTCAGCAACGTGTTCCACCACATCAGCCGCGGCCACTCCCCCGGCGCCGCGCCGGCCGGCCACAAGCCGAGCACCTGCTCGACGCCGATCGCATCGACCGACGACGACCACGCGTAGTCCTTGTTCGCGGCCACGTGTTCCTGCGTCGCCAACGGGTCCGCGGCGGGGTCGGGCAGGAAGTCGTCCATCATCGACTTCGCCCCGTCACCCGATCCGCCGGCGCGCACCAACCCGAACGTCGAGTACGACGCGCCGTTGTCGACCGGCTCGTTCACCGACGCCGTCGGCCCGTTGACCCGCTCGAACACCGTCCGCACTCCGGGCGCCAGCCACTCCGACCATCGATGCCATGTCGCCGCGTTGTTGGTGAGCACCTGTACGGCGCTGCGCCGGTCGAAGTACGCGTTGTTGACGATCCCGTGCCGACCCGGACCCACACCGGTCAACGCCGACGTGTGGTTCACCAACGTCACCGAAGGAAACTCCGCGATCGCGCCGCCGCTCAACGCGCATCCGGACGACAGCAGCCGCGCGACGTTCGGCAGCTCACCCGACGCGGCCATCGCGTACAGCGAGTTCGAGTTGCAGCCGTCCCACAACAGCCCGACGACATGCTTTGCCGGACCGGCCACGGCGAGATCCACGAGCGCCGCGCCGTCCATGTCTCCCAGCGTTCCGAGCGGCGCGCCGGCGAGCCACGCCAACGTCGGCGCGACATCGACCACGCGCGCGGCCATGGGCAGCAGGCCACGCGCGACGACACCCGCGCCGGACAGCAGCAACGGCGCGCGCGACTGTACGACGTTCAGCGATCCGTGCTCGCCGAGATGACCGCCCTGCGACGGCCAGTAGTGCTTGCCCGTGTGGACGACGACGAGGTCCGGCGCGGCCGCGGCGAGGAACAGTGACGACAGTCGCTCGTACGCCCACGGGTACGCGTTGTCCTCGTTGGCGGGCGACGGGTCGGCGAGCTCGGCGGCCAGCGGCGTGAACGCCAACGGGTCCTGCGACGCAACGGGATTGCGCCCGTGCAGCACCGCCGCACCCTCCGCGGAGAGCAACGCCGAGCCGGAAGAGTTCGCGACCATCACGCCGCCGGCCGCGACCGGCCACGCCACGAGATCCACCACATGCGAAAGCGAGGGATCGCACAGTACGTCGACTGCGCGATCCCTCGCTTCGGTCAGCATGCTCGCACTCTAGAGCCCGACGTTGACTGCGACGTTGTGTGTCAGTGTCGGGTGCCGGATCGACACACAACGTCGCAGTCGATCGCCGATGACCGCTAGAGCGAGAGCATCAGGGCGCGAGCCCGGCGGGATGCCGACTCGGCCCGGCGCTGCAGCCGGCGCGCCTGGGCGAGCCGGTTGAGCATCTGGCGCTGGCGCGCCGTGTCGAGCGATCGTTCGTGCTCGCGCATGCGTTCACGCGCGAGGCTTTCGTGCAGAACCAGCATTGCGACTCCTTGAGAAGACGAAGAAATGTGTGTGGTCATGCCGCAACCCGAGTCATGCGGCGACCCCGGTCATGCGGCGACATCGTCCTTGCGCGGCCGGCCGCGCGGCCGCTTGCGCGGCACGACGACGCCCTGCAGGACGAGCTCGCCGCCCCACACGCCCCACGGCTCGCGCCGGTCGAGAGCACCGGCGAGACACGTGGACCGCAACGGACAGTCGAGGCAGAGCGCCTTGGCGCGCTCGACGTCCGCCGGGGACTCGGCGAAGAACAAGTCGGGGTCGACGACGTGGCACGGCAACGCCGTGTCCTCGCCGACCAGGTCGGCAACTGCGGTGAGAGTCATGGCGCACCACCTCCTTGTGGCTGCTCGTGACGGTCAGAAATCGAAGGGAGACAACGTTTTTGGGAAACGAAAAGGCCGCGGACCCTGTCGGGTGCCGCGGCCTGGTGTCTGCCGGTCGATGAGACTTCTCTCAAACCGGTGGACCCCCGGCGTCGAGGGCACCCATGCCGCCATTGCTCGCATCGCTGTGCTGACGCGGCTTCACCGACACGAGGGTGATCCCGGCGTACGACGGCACGACGCTGCCCATGGCAGCCGAACCGAGCGCGGACATGCGAATGCGAGCGCGCGCGTCGGCCCGCTGGAACGTGGTGATCTCCATGACCGCACCTCCTCGCGCACTCGGCAGCAACAACTTCGCTGGACGATAAAGCACACCGTCAGCGATGGCAACGAATTATTGCGGCGCGTTAGCGACTCGCAACAAACCCTCCTGTACGACGGACACCACGTGCTGCCCGTCGCGCGTCCAGAGCTGCCCGCGGGCGAGCCCGCGGGCCCCGCCGGAGGTGGGTGATTCCTGGACATACAGCAACCAGTCGTCCGCGCGGAACGGCCGGTGGAACCACATCGCATGGTCGAGGCTCGCGACGCCGAGGATGCGGTCGCTGCGCCACGACAGCCCATGCGCCATGAGCACCGAGTCGAGCAACGTCATGTCACTCGCGTACGTCACGACGCACACGTGCTTCAGCGGGTCCTCGCCGAGCGATCCGTCCGCGCGCATCCAGACCATCTGCCGCGCCCGCACCGGCGCTGTCGGGTCGAGCCAGGCCGGCGTCTCGACGTGGCGTACGTCGATCGGTCGCGGCCGCGACCAGAACGCGTCGTCCAGGACACCTGCCGCCTGCAGCCGCTCCGCCATCGTCGGCAGCGACTCCGGGTCCGGCGCCGCCGGCATCTCGCCTTCGTGCTCGACCCCCGGCTCGTCGATCTGGAACGACGCCGACAGGTTGAAGATCGCCTTGCCGTGCTGCACCGCCACGACCCGGCGGGTCGTGAACGAACGCCCGTCGCGGATCCGGTCGACCTCGTAGACGATCGGCACCGTCGGGTCGCCGGGACGCAGGAAGTACGCATGCAGCGAATGGACGTGCCGCTCCTCCGGGACCGTACGGCCGGCGGCGACGAGCGCCTGCCCCGCGACCTGACCGCCGAACACCCGCTGCCGGTTCTCGTCCGGGCTGTTGCCGCGGAAGATGTTGACCTCGATCTGCTCGAGGTCGAGCAGATCCACCAGCTGGTCGAGCGGGCTCCCCACCCGCCGGAGGTTACCGGCGCACGATCCGCAGCACGTCGTCGGCGTACTGCTCGAGCTTCTTCGGCCCCACGCCCGGAACCGAGGCAAGCTCGCCGCGGTCGGCCGGGCGGCGCGCGGCGATCGCCTCCAGCGTCTTGTTGTCGAAGACGACGTACGCCGGGACTCCGTCGTCGCGCGAGCGTTGCAACCGCCACTCCCGCAGCGCGACCTCGACCGGATCGTCCGGAACGCGCTTCGGCGCTTTGGGCGCGCCGGCAGAACCCTTCGGTACGTCGAGGAACCGGCTCGGCTTGCGCGATCGCCGGCCGCCGGCCGCGCGCGCGGCCGCCCACGACAGCGCGAGGTGGCGCCGCGCGCGGGTGATGCCGACGTAGAGCAGCCGGCGTTCCTCCTCGATCTGCGCGGGCGTCGTCGCGTGCGTGATCGGCAGCGTGCCGTCGACCAGCCCGACGAGGAACACGGCGTCCCACTCGAGACCCTTCGCGGCGTGCAGCGACGCGAGCGTCACACCTTCGACCGGCGGCGCGTGCTGCGACTCCGCGCGCGCGTCGAGCTCGGCGACGAACTCGCGCAACGTCGCGGTCGGGAACTCTTCGGCCAGCCCGACGATCGCGCGCAACGAGTCCCAGGCCTCCCGCGCCGAGCGGCCGCTCGGCGGCTCCGCCGCGATGTTGAGCGCATCGGCGACGAGCTCCGGCAATGGGCCCTCATGCTCGGCGTGGCTCGCCACCCGCAGCCGCAGGATGCCTTCACGCACCTCGGGCCGGTCGAAGAACCGCGCGCCGCCGCGGACGAGATACGGAATGCCGGCCGCAGCCAGCGCGGCTTCGTAGACCTCCGACTGCGCGTTGACGCGATAGAGCACGGCCATCTCGCGCAGCGGCACGCCCTCGCGCTGCAACGCCTTGATCCGCGCGACGACACCGTCCGCCTCGGCGGGCTCGTCGTCGTACCCGGTCGTGGTCGGCTCCGGGCCGTCGCCACCTTGCGCGACCAGCGTCGTACCCGGCGTCAACTTGTTCGCGAACGCGACGATCTGGTGGGTCGAGCGGTAGTCGCGGACAAGCCGGACGACGGTCGCGCCGGGCCAGCGCTTCGCGAAGTCGGTGAGGTACGACGCGGACGCGCCGGTGAACGAGTAGATCGTCTGGTTGGGGTCGCCGACGACGCAGAGCGAGTCGCGGTCGCCGAGCCATGCGTCGAGCAAACGCTGCTGCAGCGGGTTGACGTCCTGATACTCGTCGACCACGAAGTGCCGGTACTGCTCGCGGACCTGCGCGGCGACGTCACGGTGCTGCTCGACCGCGTACGCCGTCGTGATCAGCAGGTCTTCGAAGTCGAACTGGTTGCGCTCTCCGTTGATCTCCTCATAGGCCGCGAGCAGCTTCTGCACGGTCGCGGCGTCGAGCGGCGGCTCGCGTCCCGCCGCGACGGCGGTCTCGGCGTACGAGTCGGTCGGCACCTGCGCGGCCTTCGCCCACTCGATCTCGCTCGCGACGTCGCGCTGCCCCGCGGGATCGAGATGCACGCGCACCCGCGCGGACGCCGCGCGGATCGACGGGAGCTTGCTCTCGATGATCGTCGGGAACGGGCCGGCGGACAGCCGCGGCCAGAAGTAGCGGAGCTGGCGCAGCGCGGCCGAGTGGAACGTCCGCGCCTGCACCCGCTCGACCTCGAGCGCGCGCAGCCGGCCGCGCATCTCGCCGGCGGCCCGGGTCGTGAACGTCACCGCGAGGATTTGGTTCGGCGCCGCGACCCCGCGGTGCACCATCGCGGCGATGCGGTGGGTGATCGCGCGGGTTTTGCCGGTGCCGGCCCCGGCAAGGATGCAGACCGGGCCGGTCACCGCGTCGACGGCCTGCTGCTGCTCGGGGTCGAGCGACGCCGGCGCATCCACTGGGCCATCCTGGCATCGGAACAATCAGGACAACTGCGAGGTTGGGGAGAACGTGTCCCGGCTGACGATGTACACCACTGTCTGGTGCGGCTACTGCGTGCGGCTCAAGCGCGCGCTCGAACGCGAAGGCATCGAGTACGACGAGGTCGACATCGAGGTCGACCCCTCGGCCGCCGACTACGTGATGAGCGTCAACGGCGGGAACGCGACCGTGCCGACCAACGTCCTGCCCGACGGGCGGGCACTGACGAACCCGCCGCTGCCGGAGCTGCTCTCCGCCATCCGCGCCGCCTGACCCGAGCCGCGACCGACTAAGGCGCGGTCCATCCGGTCATCCGGTCACATCGGGGCCGAAAAGCGGGCACCATAGGAGCGTGCTGGCCGCCGACCTCCACCATCCAGCGGTCGGCGCCGCGCTCGCCACCGCGGCCGACCTGCTCGGCATGGAGGTCGTGTTCGTCAGCGGCCTGAGCGCCGACGAGTTCTCCTTCGTCCGGGTCGTCGGCAACATGCCCGGCATAGACGAGGGCCGCACCATCCCGCGCGCCGACACCTTCTGCGACCGGCTCCTCGCCGGCGCGCCCTCCTCGACCGCGGACGCCGCCCATGATCCGGCGTACGCCGACGTCCCCGCGCGCGAGCAGTTCGGCATCACGTCGTACGTCGGCGTCCCGGTCAAGGATCCGAGCGGGAACGTGGTCGGCACCCTGTGCGGGCTGGACCGCGGCCCGGTGCCGGTGCCGGCGGCGACCCTCGCGGTGCTCGACGAGCTCGCCGGCGTGATCGAGGCGCACATCGACGGCGCGGACACCTCCGTCGTCGTCCGTCGCATGCCGGGCGGCTGGCGGGTCGGCACGACCGAAGAGCCGGACCTGACGAGCGCGATGGTGCTGGCGGATCTGCTCGCCGACACCGCCGACCCGCCGCGGCGCCCGTCGCGGGCCGACGAGACCGACGAGGTCGCGCAGCTGCGCGCCGCGATCGTGCAGCTCGAGCACGCGCTCACCGCGCGCGTCGTCGTGGAGCAGGCCATCGGCGTGCTCGCCGAACGCCAGCACATCACCGCGCGCGCGGCGTTCGAGCGGCTGCGCAAAGCGGCGCGTTCGCGCGGGCGCAAGGTGCACGACCTCGCCCGCATGGTGGTCGCGTCGGTGACCGACCAGTCGGTCCCGCTACCGCCCGAGCTCGCCGGCCGCCGCTAGGAATTCGTCCACGAGCCGGACCGATTCCTCCGGCCGGTCGGTCCAGAACAGGTGGCTCGCGCCGTCGATCCACGCCAGCCGCGCGCCGGGGATCGCCTCGGCCAGCAGCCGCGCGTTGTCCGGCTGCACCAGCCGGTCCGCGGTCCCGTGCATGACGAGCGTCGGCAGGTCGAGAGTGCGCAGCCGTTCCAGCAGCCCGCCGTGGCGCCGCATCGCATCGAGCTGGCCCCAGTAGGCCTTCGCCCGCAACGGCCACCGCAGCCGTACGGCGACGTCTTCGTCGATGCGGTCGCGCGACGTGTCCTCGGCGTACAGGAACGGGAGCGACGCCTCGACGGCATCGCGCGGCGAGCGCGGCGTGCGGTCGAAGAGCATTGCGACGGCCTCCGGCGACGCACGCACCGCGTCGCGACCACTCGGATGCGTGCACCCGAGGATCAGCCCGCGCACGCGATCGCGGTGCCGCAGCGCGACCTCCTGCGCGATCACGCCGCCCATCGAGACGCCGAAGACGTACGCCGATTCGACCCCGGCCGCGTCGAGCACGCGCACGGTGTCGTCGGCCATGTCCTCCATCGACCATTCGCCGCCAGCGGGATCACTGGGAAGGTCGCTGCGGCCGACGCCGCGGTTGTCGAATCGGATCACCTGCCGCGACGCGCTGAGCGCCGGGAGGATCCGGTGCCACATGTCGGCGGTGTAGCCGAGGCCCTGGATCAGCAGCAGCGGCGGCTCGCCGTCGCCGGATCGGTCCCACCACAGCCGCGGGTCCCCATCGGTCAGCACGCCCGATGTTACGTTCGCCCGCATGCCCGCTGACATGACCGCGCTGCTCGAGGATCTCGCGGCCGAGCACGCCGACCTCGACGCCCTCGTCGCCGGCCGCGATCTCGCCGCGCCGTCGGCGGCGGCGGGCTGGACCGTCGGCGACTGCCTCGGCCACCTGTGGTTCTTCGACCGCGAGGCGACGACCGCGCTGGTGGACCCGCCCGCCTTCGAGGCGAGCCTGCAGCAGGTCGCGGCCGACCCCGACGCCTACATGGCCGCGCACCTGGACGAGGCGCGCGCCCTCGGTACGGCGCTCCCGGCGACGGCCCGGGAGACCCGCGCCGCGTTGCTCGCCGCCCTCGCCGCGGCCGACCCGGCGACCAAGGTCGCGTGGTACGGCCCGCCGATGTCGCCGGCGTCGTTCGCGACCGCCCGGCTGATGGAGTACTGGGCGCACGGCCAGGACATCGCCGACGGCCTCGGCGTCACCCGTACGCCGACCGACCGGCTGCGCCACATCTGCCACCTCGGCGTACGCACCCGCGGCTTCTCGTTCGCCGTCCGCGGCCTCGCCGTACCGGCAGACGACGTACGGGTCGAGCTGACCGGGCCGGGCGGCGACACGTGGACGTGGGGCGACCCCGCGGCGGCGGACCGGGTCAGCGGGAGCGCGCTCGACTTCGCCCTCGTCGTGACGCAGCGGCGGCTGCCCGGCGACACCGCGCTCGCCATCGAGGGCCGCACCGCGCAGGAGTGGATGAGCGTCGCGCAGGCGTTCGCTGGCGGCCCGACGACGACGGACCCGAACCGGCACGAACTGGCCCGGGCGGAACACAACGGGTAGTCATTCCAGGCCACGATCGACAACGGAAGTTGCGCCGACCGCAGGATGCGGCTGCGTGCGGGGTGCGCCGATGAGTTCTAGGTGTTGCTCGCCGTCGAGGGGCTGGTAGCCGCCGGATTCGCCGCTTGGGCGGTCGCCGGCCAGCGCCGGCTTGCCCGGATGAGCCGCCAGGTCGCGGCCGAGCAGGGCCGCGCCGACGTCCTGGACGAGCGGCTGCGGGTCGTGAGCCGGCTGCACGACGCCGGCCGCGCGGTCAACTCGGTGCACGAGCTCGACCACGTCCTCGGCACGATCCTCAACGGCGTCGTGGACATGCTCGGCGCCGAGACCGGATCGGTCTTCCTGGTCGAGGACGACGAACTGCGCGGCGTCGCCGCCGTCGGCAACGAGCGCGCGCTGGGCGCGCGGGTGTCGTTCGGCGAGGGCATCGCCGGGCGGGTCGCCGTCGTCCGCAACGCACTGCTCATCAACGGCGCGGCGAGCGACGGCGCGTTCCCCGGCCTGCGCCCGCGGCGCAACCCGGTCGAGAGCGCGATCAGCGTGCCGATGATCGAGCGCGACCAGCTCATCGGCGTGCTCAACGTCACCGCCCCCGCGACGCACGTGTTCAACCATCGCGACCTCGAAGCCGCACGCGCGTTCGCGGAGTACGCCGCCGCGGCGATCGCGAAGGCACGGCTTTACGACAACAGCCGGCGCAAGAGCGAGGAGCTCGCCTACCGCGCCACGCACGACGCGCTCACCGGCCTGCCCAACCGTTCGATGCTGCGCGACCGCCTGATGCGCGAGGGCGGGTCGCGGTCGAGCGGCGCGTTGCTGTTCGTGGACCTCGACGGGTTCAAGGCCGTCAACGACATGCTCGGCCACGCCGGCGGCGACGTACTGCTCGAAGCGGTCGCCGGCCGGCTCATGACATCGGTGTCGACGCACGACACCGCGGCGCGCGTCGGCGGCGACGAGTTCGCGGTGTTCGTCACGGGCGACGCGGACATCCGGCCCGCGATCGCCGTCGCCGAGCGACTGATCCAGCGGCTGTCCGAGAAGTTCGTCGTCTTCGACGAGCCCGTGTCGATCTCGGCGAGCATCGGCATCGCCCAGTGGGGCGTGCACGGCGACACGTTCGAGACGTTGTTCCAAGCCGCCGACCGCGCACTGTACGACGCGAAGAACGCCGGCAAGAACCGCTGGCGGGTGTGCTCGCTCACCGACGTACCGGAGCAGCGCGCGAGCGCAGTGGAGGGAGGTGCGCTGTGCCGAGTCCAGACGTGAAGCCGTCGGGCGGATGGGTGTCCGCATGGCTGCGCGCACACAGCGGCGGACGCGGCCATCGCGCCGCACGCGTGAGCACGATCCTCCTCGTCGCCGCCGCACTGGCCGCGCCACTCTGGTCGCCGTACGCCGCGATCGGCGTGACCTGCGCGGTGCTCGCCGGCATGGTCCTCGTCGTCCGCGCGGCGACGCGCGCCATCGTCAGCCGCGACGTGCGGGTCGCGCACATGATCTCGGAACGCAGCTCGCACGAACTCGATGTCGCCCGCGAACGCGCGTCGTTCGTCCGCGCGCTGGAGCACTCCGCGTCGCACGACCGGTTGACGATGCTGCTCAACCGCGACGCGTTCGCCGCACTGCTCGACACCTCGCTGCAGGCGCGGCCGGAGGACCCTGCGGACGCGCCGCCGGTGACGGTGATGTTCCTCGACATCTCGCGGTTCGCCGATCTCAACGTCTCGCTCGGGCCGGCGCTGTCCGACGACCTGCTCGTGCAGGTCGCGCATCGCATCGGCGCGGCGCTGCGCCCCGGCGACATCCTCGCGCGCATCGACGGCGACGTGTTCGCCGTACTGCTCGAAACGGTCGCGGCCAACTCGGCGATGGACGTCGCGCAGCGCTTGCTGCGCACGATCCAGAGCTCGTACGAGGTCGACGGCCGGCTCATCGTCACGACGTTCGCCTGCGGGCTCGCGACCGCGGGACCGGACGAGCGGATCGACGCGGTGGAGATGCTGCGCCGCGCCGGTCTTGCGCTGCGTACGGCGAAGACCTCGCGCAGCGCGTGCGTGTCGTTCGAGACCCGGATTGAGGAGGAGACCGAGCAACGGCGGCTGTTCGACGAGGACCTGCGCAACGCGTTGCCGTCGGGGCAGTTGCGGCTGGTCTACCAGCCGCTGGTCGACACGTTGACCGGTGAAGTCACCGCCGTCGAGGCGTTGATGCGCTGGCAGCACCCCGATCGCGGCGCGGTGCCGCCGAGCGAGTTCATCCCGGTCGCGGAAAGCTCCGGGCACATCGTGGACATCGGGTTGTGGGCGCTGAAGGAGGCGTGCCGGCAGCAGCGGGTGTGGCGAGACGAGTACGGCGTCGACGTCATGGTCGCGGTCAACCTCTCGGCGCGGCAGCTCTCCGATCCCGACGTTGTCGAACGCGTCCGGGTCGCCGTACTCCGCCAGGGTGTCGACCCGCGACGGATCAAGCTCGAGATCACCGAGAGCCTGCTGGTCGATGACATGCGGATGGCGATCGACGTCCTCACCCGGCTCCGCGGGCTCGGGCTGCGGCTGTCGATCGACGACTTCGGCACCGGCTACTCCTCGCTCAGCCGGCTCGGCGAGCTGCCGATCGACGAGATCAAAATCGACAAGTTCTTCGTGGACGGCATCGGCAAGGAAGGCACCCGCGAGACGATCCTCAACGCGGCCATCGCGATGGGTCATGGTCTCGGGCTGACCGTCGTCGCCGAGGGCGTCGAGACCCGCGAGCAGTTGGACTACCTGCGCGCGCACCAGTGCGACTACACGCAGGGCTTCCTGCTCAGCCGCCCGGTCAGCGCGGAGGACGCGCTCGACCTGTTGCGCCGCCGGCTCGAACCGCCGCCCGGCGTTCCCGCACAGCGCGAGCCCGAGGACGACGTGGCCGGGGTCGCCGTACCGCAGGTCCTGCCGTCGCTCGCGCCGCGGCCGACGAAGCGCCTCTTCGCCCGCTGACCGTCAATTGCGCAATAGCCCCCATAGAAGTCCGCTATTGCGCAATTGAGTCTTTGTCGAGCCAGCCGGTGATGAGCCAGTGTGCGATCGACGCCGGCGGCGGCAGCAACGGCCGGCCCGATCGCAGGTCATCGCGGCCGAACCACGCGACGTCCTCCAGCTCGTCGTCGCCGGTGCCGAGCTTCCCGCCGACCGCGCGGGCTTCGAAGCCGAGCATCAGCGACGCCGGGAACGGCCAGGGCTGGCTGCCCCGGTAGACGACGTCGTCCACGACGACGCCGGACTCCTCCGCGATCTCGCGGACGACGGCGTGTTCCAGCGACTCGCCCGGCTCCACGAAGCCGGCGAGGGTCGAGTAGCGGCCGGGCGGCCACGACGGCTGGCGGCCGAGCAGGCACCGGTCGCCGCCGTCGTGCACCAGCACGATCACGGCCGGGTCGGTGCGCGGGAAGTGGTCGCTGCCGTCGGCCGGGCAGCGCCGTACCCAGCCGCCGTCGACCACGTCGGTCGGGCCGCCGCAGCGCGGGCAGCGCGGGTGCGTCTCGTGCCAGTTGGCCAGCGCGATCGCGGCGACGAGCAGGCCGGCGTCGCGGGCCGGCAGCAGCGCGCCGACGTCGCGCACCGTCGCCGGCCTCGCGCCGAGCGCCCGCGGCAGCTCGCCGACGGCCGCGAACACCGCCGTACCGTCGGTGTCGAGGCCGAGGAAGTACCCGGCGGCCGGACGGTCCCCCGTCGGCACCAGCAGCAGGCCGTCGTCGCTGACGACCGCGCGCCGGTCCGCGTCGATGACGAGCAACTTGCCGCCCGCCCACGCGGCCGCGAGCCACTCCGGGTCCTTACGGCGATCCGCGGCGCGGTCGAACGCCGCACGCGAAAGAGCAGGCCCGGTCAACGCGGTCTCACTCAACCGAGGGTCGTCGCGAGCTCGTCCCACAGGTACGCGGCGGCCTCGGCGCCGACGAGCAGCAGCGGGAACACGACGCGTTCGTTCGGCGCATGAATCCGGTCGTCCGGCAGGCCGATGCCGAGGAAGACGACCGGCGCGTCGAGCACGTCGGCGAGATCCGCCTCCGGCCCGCTGCCGCCCTCGCGGGTGTAGAGCACCTCGCGGCCGAACGCGCGCTCCATCGCCCGCGTCGTCGCGAGCAGCGCCGGCTCGTCGAGCGGGGTGAGGCACGGCCGCACCCCGTCGGTGTGCCAGTCGACCGTCGCGGTGATGCCGGCCGGCACCGAGGCCGCGACGTAGTCGTCGAACAGCTTCTTCACGGTCAGCGGATCCTGGTCGGCGACGATACGGAACGACACCTTCGCGTGCGCGTCGCTCGGCACGATCGTCTTGCCGCCCGGACCCATGTACCCGCCCCACATACCGTTGACCTCCGCGGTCGGCCGGGCCCACACGCGTTCCAGCGTCGAGTAGCCCTCCTCGCCGTATGCCGCCCGGCTGGCCGCGGTCGCGACCCACTCAGCCTCGTCGTACGGCAGCCGCGCGATCAGCGCGCGTTCGCGATCCGACAGCGGGCGTACGTCGTCGTAGAAGCCGGGCAACGTGATGCGCCGCTGGTTGTCGTGGAGGCCGGCGAGCAGCCCGGCCATCACGTCGAGGGGGTTCGGGACGGCGCCGCCGAATGAGCCGCTGTGCAGGTCGATGTCGGGGCCGTGCAACGTGATGTCGCACTCGATCATGCCGCGCATGCCGGTGCAGATCGTCGGTGTCTCGCGGCCCCACATGCCCGTGTCGGAGACGACGACCGCGTCGCACGCGAGCCGCTCGCGCTCGCGTTGCAGCAGCGCGCGGAAGTGCGGCGAGCCGCTCTCCTCCTCGCCCTCGATCAGGAACCGCAGCGTCACCGGCGGCGCGCTGCGGCCCGACGTGTCGAGTAGTGCGCGCAGGCCGAGCAAGTGGAACGCGACCTGCCCCTTGTCGTCGACGGCGCCGCGGCCGAACAGCTCCTCGCCGCGCAGCTCGGGCTCGAACGGCCCGGTCTGCCACAGCTCCAGCGGGTCGACCGGCTGCACGTCATGGTGGCCGTAGACGACGACCGCGGGCGCGCCCGCGTCCTCGGCCGGCCACTCGGCGAAGACCGCGGGCAGGCCGCCCGTCTCCCAGATCTCCACGGTCGGGAAGCCGGTACGGCGGAAGGCCTCGGCCAGCCACTCGGCGGAGCGCCGTACCTCTCCTGCGTGCGCCGGGTCGCCGGACATCGACGGGATGCGCAACCACTCGATCAGGTCGGCGAGGAACTCGTCGGCGTGCTCTTGGCAGTAGTCGCGAATGGAGAGATCGGCCATGGAACCGACCCTAGTAGCCCGCGTCGAGTGCGACGTTGTGTGTCACTGACGGCCGCGAAAAGACACACAACGTCGCAGTCGACACGAATGTCAGGGTGCGAGAACGTCGGCGAGCTCGTCGCGCGATAGCAGTCGCTCGGGTGCTTTCAGCTCTCCGGTGCGGACGTAGAGGAAGGCCGCACTGACCGCAGCCGGGTCGCAGCCGGCGAGGTCGGCCCACGCCAGCCGGTAGACCGACAGCTGCAGCGACGCCGCCTCGAAGTCGGGCGGCAGCACACCCGTCTTGTAGTCGACCACGTCGTAGCCGACGGTCGCACCATCCGCGTCGAGGACGGGGTAGACCGCGTCGATCCGGCCGCGCACCAGCCGGCCGCCGACCAGCAGCTCGAAGGCCTGCTCGACCGCGACCGGCCGCCGCTCGGCCCAGCCGCTGTCGAGGAAGCGCTGCTGCAACGCGGCGAGGTCGTCGTCGGAGATGTCGTCGTCGCCGGAGCCGGGCAGGTCGTCGGGTTCGAGCAGCGGCGCGGCGGCGTACAGCTGCTCGACCCACGCATGGAACCGCGACCCGCGGCGCGCCTGCGGCTGCGGCCGGCGCGGCATCGGCCGGGCCAGCGACTGCGCGAACGCGTCGGGGTCCTCGGCGAGCGCGACCACCTGCGACGCGGTGAGGCGGCGGGGCAGCTCGACCTCGCGGACGGTCGCGCGCAGCCGGGTCGCCTCCTCCAGCAATAGCGCCGACTCCTCGGCCCACACCTGCGCGCGCGCCGCGTCGTCCGGGTCGAGCCCGTCGATGTCGACCGCACCAGCGGCGCGCGGATCGGCGTCACGCACCAGCGCGACCGCGCGCCGGCGCCGTTGCGTCTGCTCCGGATCCGTCGCCGCGGGCCAGGCGACGTCGCCCGCCTCGCGCCGGTCGAGCGGGTTGGTCGCCTCCGGCGCCGGCTCGTCGCACCAGCTCGCGACCGTCACCGCGGGCTCGCCGAGTGCGCGCAGGTCCGTGAGGTACGGCGACGGGTCGCAGCGGCTCGCGCGGGTCGCGGCCCAGCAGTAACCGGTGGCGAGCAGCACCCGGCGCGCCCGGGTGAACGCGACGTAGGCGAGCCGCCGTTCCTCCTCGGCGTCGTCGCGGCGGCACTCGTCGTCGAACGCGTCGAGGTCGGCCTTCGCGTAGCCGCGCAAGACCGGCAGGTCGGCGGCGTCGCCGCGGCAGTCGAACGGCAGCACGTGCGCGCCGCGGGTCCACGGCGTACGGCGTTGCTTCGACGGGAAGACGTCGGCGACCAAGCCGGGCACGGCGACGACGTCCCACTCCAGGCCCTTGGCCTTGTGCACCGTCATCAATTTGACCGTGTCGGCGTCGGACACCGAGCCGGCGTCGAGACCGTTGTCGGCGTCGGCCGCCGCGGCGAGATAGCCGAGGAACGCGCGCAGGTCCGTCTCGCCCTCCAGCCCGGAGTAGCGCGCGGCATGGTCGGCGAACGCGGCGAGATTGGCCATCCGCGCGACGGCGACCCGCTCGACCTCCGCCTCGATCTCGACGTCGAGACCGATCGTGCGCACCACCTCGGCGACCAGCTCGACCAGCGGCTGGCTGAGCAGCCCGCGCAACCGGCGCAGCTCGTCGGTGAACGCGGCGAACCGCGCCACCGCCTCCGCGCTGTAGCGGTCGAGGTCGCCCGGTGACTCGACCGCGTCGACCAGCGAGACGACCTCGACGGGATCGACCGCGGCCGTCGCCGCGCGCAGGTTGTGGTCGAGTCCGCGCCCGCCGTCGGAGTCCTCGGCCTCGCGCCCGGCCCACGTCGCGAGCCGCGCGGCGCGGCGGCCGAGGGCGGCGAGATCGCGTACGCCGATGCGCCAGCGCGGGCCGGTCAGCAACCGCACCGCCGCGGGATTGTCGGTCGCGTCCACCAGCAGCGACAGCACCGCGACGACGTCGGCGACCTCCGGCATCTCCAGCAGCCCGCCGAGCCCGACGACCTCGACCGGCACGTCGCGGGCGACGAGCGCCTGGTGCAGCCGCGGGAAGTCGGCGCGCCGCCGAGCGAGCACCGCCATCTCCCGCGCCGGCGTACCTGCTTCCAGTGCGGCCGCGAGCCGGTCGGCCACGAGCGCGGCTTCCTGCTGATCCGTCTCGACCCGCGCGACGACGACCTCACCGGTGTCGTCCCGACCGGGCGCGGCGGCGAGGGCCGGTACGTCGAGCGCCGGGCGGCGCCCGCCGGGGCGCCGCAGCGGCGCGGCGATCGCGTTGGCAGCGGCCAGAATCCTTGCACCACAACGAAAACTCGTCATCAGCGGCATGGCGGTCACCGGCTCCGCGCCCGCGCCGGCCGGCGGCGGGAAGTGCTCGCCGAAGCGGAGCAGGTTGCCGACCGACGCGCCGCGCCAGCCGTAGATCGCCTGGTGCGGATCGCCGACCGCGGTCACCGCGTGGCCCCCGCCGTAGAGCCGCGCGAGCAGCAGCCGCTGCGCGACGCCGGTGTCCTGATATTCGTCGAGCACGACGAGGCCGAACCGGGTCCGCTCGATGACACCGACGACCGGCGAGCGGTCGGCGATCCGCGCGGCCAGCGCGACCTGGTCGCCGTAGTCGATGAGGTCGAGACCGGCCTTGAGCTCGGCGTACGCGGCGACGAGGGTCAGCAGCTCGCCCCGGCCGCGCGCGCGCTCGGCGATCAGCAAGACGTCCTTGACCGGCTTCGGCAGGCCCTCGATCGCATCGATGACCTTTGCGTCGAAGTCGCGCACGGCGTCGGGCTCGACCAGATGCTCGGCCATCTCGGCGGACAGTTGCAGCAGCAGTCGCGCGACGTGCGCGGTGGTCCAGTCGAGGTGCTCGAACGGCCCGACCGCCGACCGCGCCGCGCGCAGCGCGAGCTGCCACTGCATCGCCTCGGTCAGCAACGTCGTCACCGGCTCGCGCCCGATCCGCAGCGCGTGGTCGCGGACCAGCGCGGCGGCGTACGCGTGGTACGTCGAGACGGTGGGCAGCTCGTCGCTGACCCCCCCGTCGCCGACCCCGTCACGATCGCGGTCGCTACGGCGGGCGAGCCGCGCGAGCGAGCGGCGTACCCGTTCGGCCAGCTCCGCCGCGGCCTTCGTCGTGAAGGTCAGGCCGAGGACGCGATCGGGTGGCAGCCCGAAGTGCGCGACGGCGTGCACGACGCGCGCGGCCATCACCGCGGTCTTGCCGGAGCCGGCACCGGCGACGACCAGCTGCGGGCCGAGCGGGTGCGTCGCGACCCGAAGCTGCTCGTCGGTGTAGTCGACGCCGAGCAGCTCGCGCAGGTAGTGGCCCTGTGCATCCGTGCCGGTCACGACACCACCTGCCCGCCGGACGGATGAGCCGGGCACGACGAGCGGAACGGGCAGCGGTCGCAGCCGTCGTTGGGTCGCGCGTCGAACCGCTCGGCGCGGATCGTCGCGGCCGTCGTCTCGACCAGCTCCGCGCACCAGGCGTCGTCGGCGGTCATGGCCGGCTGGGCCTGCACCTTGACCGCGCCGCGGACCTCGCGGCGCAACTGCACCAGCTCCGCGCCACCGGGCGAGCCGGGGTGCCGGTCGGCGAACGCGCCATCGCGCACGGCGAGCTGGTAGACGCCAAGCTGCGGCTCGCGCGGCAGGTCGCGGTCGACGGGGACGGTCCGGCCGGTCTTGAGGTCGACCACGACGACGCGACCGTCGGCGTCGCGCTCCAGCCGGTCGGCCCGGCCCTTGAGCACCACGTCGTCGGAGTGCGCAACGGTGAAGTCGACCTCGACGCCGAGCAGCTCGCGCTCGTCGTGCTCGTGCCAGCGGAGGAAGCGCCGCAGCAGCCGGCGCGCCTCGCCCCACTCGCGGTCGGCCTGCCAGCGCGCGTCGAACGGCAGCGACGGCCAGATCTCGGCGAGCCGGCGCTCGAGCACGTCGAGGTCGGCCGGCAGCTCGCCGGTCGCGACCGCCTCGGCCAGCGCGTGCACGACCGAGCCGAGGCCCTGCGACGAGCTGGTCGCGGCCGACGCGTGCGCCTCGCGGTCGAGGAACCACGCCCGCGGGCAGCGCTGGTGCGCGGAGACGCCGGACCCGGAGAGCGTGACCGGCACGTCGGGCGGGCGCACCGGCGCGGCCCCTGGCGTCGGCGACCGCACGCCCCACCAGGTCTCCGGACGCGCCGCCGGCACGAGCGGCTCGCCCTCGGGGCCGGTCGCCGCGACCAGCGCGGCGAGCTGCGCGGCCGCGACCCGGCGCAGCTCCTCGGAGGAGGTCTCGTCCATCAGCGCGCGCCGCAGCCGCGCGACCAGCGACGCGGGCGCGAGCAGGCCGGTGCCGGCCAGCTCGGCGGCCGGCAGGTCGAGGCCGAGCTCGTCGAGAAACCGGCTCGGGCGCTCCGCGTCGTCGTCCACCCCGGAGACCGCGGTGATGACGAGGCGGCGGCGCGCGCGGGTGAGCGCGACGTAGAACAGTCGCCGCTCCTCCGCGAGCAGCGCCGCGTTGCTCACCTCGCGCGGCCCGTCCGGACCGAGCGCATCGGCTTCGAGCAGCGAGCCGCGGCGGCGCAGGTCCGGCCACACGCCTTCCTGCACGTCGGCGACGACGACGAGGTCCCACTCGCCGCCCTTCGACCGGTGCGCGGTCAGCAACCGGACCGCGTCGAGCCGCGCGCTCCGCTCGTCCAGCGGCGCCGCCGGGATCTCCTGCGCCGCGATCGCGTCGAGCAGCACCTGCACGCCGGCCCGCGGCCGCTGCTCCTCGACCCGCGCCGCGACGTCGAACAGGCCCAGCACGGCGTCGAGGTCGCGATCGGCGGCCCGGCCGGCGGACCCCCCGGCGGACGACGCGGCGGCGAGCCGCCGGGCCCACCCGGACCCGTCCCACAGCACCCACAACACCTCGTCGACCGCGGCCCGGCCGGCGTTGGCCTCCGCCGCGAGGGCCCGGGCCTTCGCGAGCAGCTTTGCCAGCCGGCGGGCCGGCTCGGCCGACCAGTGCTCGAGGAGGTCGAGGTCGCGCGGATCGAGCAGCGCCTCGCAGATGAGCTGCGCCGCGGGCCGGGGCAGCCCGCCACCGGCCGCGTCGAGCGCGCGCAACTGGCGGCCAAGCGCGCGCACCGCGCCCGGAGACGCGCCCGCGAGCGGCGAGAGCAACAGCATGTGTGCGGCGTCCGGGGTGAGCGGTGCGCGCGGGGCGACGATGTCGAGCGCGGTCAGCAGCGGCGCCAGCGCCGGATCGTGCGCGAGCGGCACCTCGTCGGCGGCGACGGCGACCGGCACCCCGGCGGCGGTCAGCGCCCGCCGCAGCACCGGGATGCTGCGGACGCCGGAGCGCACCAGCACCGCCATGTCGCGCCACGCGACGCCGTCGGCGAGATGCGCGCGGCGGAGCAGGTCGGCGATCGCGGTCGCCTGCTCGGCCACCGTCGGGAACAGCCGGACCCGCGGCGGCTCCACGGGCTGTGCCACGGATGACTGGGGGCCGGCCGCGGTCAGGCCGCGATGCGCGTCGCGGCGCGAGGTCAGCGAGCCGAGCGGGATGCGCCGGGCGAACTCGCGCGAGACCGGCAACAGCTCGGGGCCCATCCGCCGGCAGGTGCCGAGCGCGACCACCGCCGCCTCGCCGCCGTCGGCGGCGCGGAACCGGCGCGGGAACTCGAGGATGTTGCCGACGTCGGCGCCGCGGAAACCGTAGATCGACTGGTCCGGGTCGCCGACCGCGACCAGCAGCCGGCCGTCGCCGGCCAGCCGGGAGAGCAGCCGCTCCTGCGCCGGATCGGTGTCCTGGTATTCGTCGACGTACACCGCGGCGAACTTCTCCCGCAGCGATGCCGCCGGCCCGTCGATCAGCTCGGTCGCCTGCGTGACGAGCCCGGCGTAGTCGATCTCGTCACGGATCGCGAGAACGTCGAGGTATTCGGTGAGGAAGTCGCCGGCCGCGATCCACGCCGGCCGCCCGTGCGCCGCGCCGAGGCGCTGCAGGTCACCGGCGGACAGGCCGCGCTCGCGGGCACGGTCGAGCAGGTCGGCGACCTCGCGGGCGAACCCGCGCAGCCGCAGCGCCGGTGCCAGCTCGCCGGGCCAGTGCGTCGTACCTTCGCCGGCCGCGTTGCCGGCGAGCAGCTCGCGCACGCGCAGCTCGCGTTCGGCCCCGGAGAGCAGCCGCGGCCCGGCCGCGCGGTCCGCACCCGGCTGGCCCCACGCGCGCACGACCGCGTGGCAGAAGCCATGGAAGGTGTACGCCGCGGGCTCGGCGACGGTACGGCCGAGGCGCGCGGCGATGCGCTCGCGCAGCTCGTCGGCGGCCTTGCGGCTGAAGGTCAGGACGAGGACGCGGTCGGGGTCGGCACCGGCCGCGACCCGCGCGACGACGGCCTCGACCAAGGTCGTGGTCTTGCCCGTGCCCGGGCCGGCGAGCACGAGCATCGGGCCGGCCGCATGCGCGACGACCGACTGCTGCGCCGCGTCGAGCGCAGGCACGACCGGGGCCGCCACCGCAGGGCGGACGAGCCGGTAGGAAGCGGTCGGGGGCACGGGTCGATCAGACCACGTGCCCCCGACAAATCAGGCGCGAAAGCGGCGCGTCGTCAGACGCAGCGCCAGTCCTGGGTGCTCACGACCGGGCAGATCGTGCCGTCGTTGTAGACGACGACGCCGACCTCGCCCACGCCGACCGCCGTACGGGTGTCGTCGTGGTAGTACTGCACGCCGCCGCCGGGGAGCGACTGGCGCGGCGCCGCGGCCGGCTTGGCGGCCGGAGCCGGCGGCTTCGTGATGGTGACCGGCGGCAAGCCGACGCAGACCGGAATCTGGTAGCTGAAGCCGACGCAGGCCTGGCCGTTGGCGACGGCCGCGGCGAGGCCCGGGTTGCCGTCGATCGTGGTGCCGACGAACACTCCGTTGGTGGTGCTGACCTTCACACCGACCGGAAGCTGCTCCTTCGGCGTGCTGGTCTGGGCCGCGAGCGACGGTACGGCGGTGGCCGCGACGGCCGCGCCGACAGCGGCCGCGATGACGAGACGACGCATGACACTCCTCACGTGGTGGACGGGTGGCGCCGACTTCGACGCCACCCGGAGATGTCCTTTTGGTCGTATCGGGGTTACTTGGCGGCCCGGGGCAGGCAGACCGGGAGCTGCTCGCTGATGCCGACGCAGACCGTGCCGTTGCTGCTGACAGTGGCGCCGGCGACCGGCTGCGATCCGAGCGACGCGCCCACCGCGAGACCACCGTTGGCGGTGCTGAGGACGACGCTCACGGGGCCGACGTTGAAGGTGCCGGGGAGAATGTCGGTCACCGGGTTCGGGTCGACGCAGTGCGGTACCTGCTCGCTGACGGCGAAGCAGACGCCGCCGTTGGAGTCGCGCCACACGTACACCGGCACCGACTGCTTCGGCGTGCTGGTCTGGGCGGCGAGGGTCGGGATGGCGGTGCCGGCGATGGCCGCACCGACGGCGGCGGCGATGACGAGACGACGCATGGACTCTCCTTGGATGGGGTCTGGCTACCGGATTGACGAAAGGGTGTTCGGGATCAGCCGAGGACGGCCGGGGTGCACTGCCACGTCTGCGTGCTCACGACCGGGCAGATCCGACCGTTGCTGTAGACGACGACGCCGATGTCGTTGAAGCCCACGACCGTGCGGGTGGAGTCGTGGTAGACGACGATCGGCAGCGCCTGCGACGCCCGGTCCTGGTTCAGCGGGTAGCAGTACGGGATCTCCTCGCTGAAGCCGACGCAGGCCCAGCCGTTCGCGACCGAGGCGCTGACGAGGGGCTGCGCGCCGAGGCCGGTCGCGACGCCGACGCCGTTGCTGGTGTGGACCGACGCGTACGCGCCGCCCTCGGAGACGTCGACGTCCTGCGGAATGTTGGTCGTCGTACCGACGCCAGGGGTGCAGTAGGGCACTTCGTAGCTGGCGCCGTAACACACGCTGCCGTTCGCCACCGAGGCGGCGACGCCGGGACGGCCGCCGACGGTGACGCCGACGAACACACCCCCATCGGTGCTGTACTGCACGCCGACCGGCGACGAGAGCTGCGGCGAGGTCGACTGCGCGAGCGACGGTACGGCGGTGCCGACGACGGCCGCGCCGAGAGCAGCGGCGATGACAAGACGGCGCATGGGGTGGGCACTCCTGTTCACGGGATGGACGGTGGCGCCCACTTCGCCGTACGCCGCCGTTGTCCTCCCCGCTCGACTCGGCGGCTCAGCGGCCGTCCCAGCGCGCCTTCGCCATGTCGACCCGGTTGCCGCGCATCGGCACCCGCTCGGCTCGCAGCAGCTCGAGCTGCCGGTCGGCCTTGTGTGTCGCGCAGGTCCCGTCGTTGCGCAGGACGCGGTGCCACGGCACCTCCGCGCCGAAGCGCGCCATCACCGTCCCGACCGCGCGGCCGGACCCGGCGCCGATGTACTCCGCGACGTCGCTGTAGGACATGACCTTCCCGCGCGGGATCGCGTCGACGGCGTCGAGAACGCTTTGAGCGAACACGGTCAGCCGGGCAGGCACGGCCGGAGCCTACGGCGGTTGCGTCGAGGTAGCGTCCGCCGTATGCGCATCCTCGTCATCGGTGGGTCCTCGTTCGTCGGCCGTGCCATCGTCGCCGCGGCGCTCGACGGCGGCCACGACGTCACGCTGTTCAACCGGGGCAAGACCGACCCGGGCGCGTTCCCGCAGGCCGAGCACATCGTCGGCGACCGCAACGGCTCGCTCACCGAGCTCGAGGGCCGGTCGTGGGACGCGACCATCGACGTCTGCGCGTACGTTCCCGCGCAGGTACGACGCCTGCTCACGGCGCTCGGCGACGCGGCCGGCCACTACACGTTCGTCTCCACGATCAGCGTCTACGGGCAGGACGTCGCGGAGTCCGGGTTCGACGAGACGGCCGGGCTGCTCGAGCCGGCGTGGGACGACGAGCTGACGATGGAGAAGTACGGCGAGCTGAAGGTCGCGTGCGAGCAGGTCGCGGCCGAGCTCGCCGGCGACCGTCTCCTCGTCATCCGGCCCGGCTATGTGATCGGTCCGCACGACCCGACCCACCGGTTCACCTACTGGGTGGAGCGGGTCGCCGAGGGGCGCTCTCCGATGGCCGGGCCGGACGAGGCGCAGCCGCTGCAAGGCGTCGACGCGCGCGACCTCGCTGCGTTCGTCGTCTCGCAGGTCGAGGCGGGCACGGTCGACGCCTTCCACGTGACCGCGCCGGAGCCGGCGCCGACGTTCGGTGAGGTGCTGACGACGATCGCGTCGGCGCTCGACGTACCGCTGCCGGAGGTGCGCTGGGTCGGCGCGCACGACTCGCTGCCGCTGACCGCGCCGCCGGACTGGTGGCCGAAGATGCGCGCGTCGCTGGCAAAGGCGCGCGCCGCCGGGTTCACCTGGCGGCCGCTGGCCGAGACGGTGCGGGACACCTACGAATGGGTGAGCAAAGCACGCGCTGATGGCGCCTACACCCCGCGCCCCGGCGTCGGCCCGAGCGCCGAAGAGGAAGCCGACCTCCTCGCCTGAGAGACGACTCCCTCGACTTGTCCGAACCACAACGGGTCAGAGCCCGGCGTGGTTCGGACAACTCTCGTCGGCTCAGTAGATGGGCGCGGTGTTCTCGACCTGGACGGCCCAGGCGGAGATGCCGCCCTGCACGTGCAGGGCGTCCTTGAAGCCCGCGTTCTTGAGCAATGCCAACGTTTCCGCGCTGCGGATGCCGGTCTTGCAATACATCACGACGGGCTTGTCCTGCGGCAGCTCGGACAGCTTCGAGGGCAGATCGCCCTTCGGGATGAGCACCGCGCCGGGCAGCCGCACGATCTCCCACTCCGCCGGCTCGCGGACGTCGACCAGCAGGAACTCGTCGCCGCGGTCCTGCATCGCCTTCAGCTCGATCGGCGTGATCGTCGAGCCGGCGGCGGCAGCGGAAGCCTCGTCCGACACCGTGCCGCAGAACGCCTCGTAGTCGATCAGCTCGGTGATCGTCGGGTTCTTTCCGCACAGCGGGCACTCGGGGTCCTTGCGCACCTTGACCGCGCGGTACGTCATCTCGAGCGCGTCGTAGATCATCAGCCGGCCGACCAGCGGATCGCCGACACCGGTCAGCACCTTGATCGCCTCGGTCACCTGGATGGAGCCGATGCTCGCGCACAGCACGCCGAGCACGCCGCCCTCGGCGCACGACGGCACCATGCCGGGCGGCGGCGGCTCCGGGTAGAGGCAGCGGTAGCACGGCCCGTGCTCCGCCCAGAAGACCGACGCCTGACCGTCGAAGCGGTAGATCGAACCCCAGACGTACGGCTTGCCAAGCAGCACGCACGCGTCGTTGACGAGGTAGCGGGTCGCGAAGTTGTCCGTGCCATCCACGATCAGGTCGTACGGCGCGAAGATCTCCATCGCGTTCGAGGAGTCGAGCCGCTCGGTGTGCAGGACGACGTTGATGAGCGGGTTGATCTCACGCACCGAGTCGCGCGCGCTCTCTGCCTTCGACCGGCCGACGTCGGACTGGCCGTGGATGACCTGACGCTGCAGGTTGGACTCGTCCACGACGTCGAAGTCGATGATGCCGAGCGTGCCGACACCGGCGGCGGCGAGGTACATCAGCGCGGGCGAGCCGAGACCGCCGGCACCGACGCAGAGCACCTTCGCGTTCTTCAGCCGCTTCTGCCCGTCCATCGCGACGTCCGGGATGATCAGGTGGCGGGAATAGCGCCGGATCTCCTGCGGAGTCAGCGACGCCGCCGGATCCACCAGCGGGGGAAGGGACACAGCAAACGCTCCTCGGTCGGTTCGTGCGGTTCAACACAAGCGTTGCACGAGTTTCTTCCGCCGACCGAATGCGCGCCCGATGCTGCCGGCTCAGTCGCCCGGGCGCCACCACGGCCGGCGCCGGGCCTGCTTCTGCTCCTCCTGCGGCGCCGGTACGTCGACCACCGCGGCGGGCGTGGGCATCTGCCACGGCGGCGCGGCCGCGGGCGGCGCGGGCGTGTCCTCTTCGGCGGTGTCCTCGACCTCGTCGGTGGCATCGTCCTCGGCTTCGTCCTCCGCGACCTCGTCCTCCGGCTCGTCGTACTCGGCCTCGTCGTCGTACTCGGCCTCGTCCTCGACCGGCTCCGGCACCGGCGGCGCAGCCACGGGCGGCGGGGTGACGACGGGCGCGACCGGCGCGGCGGGAGCGGCGGGCGCGGGCCGCGACGACCGGCGACCGGTCTTGAACAGTGCCTCCGCGAGCGCGAGCACCGCCTCGTCCATGTGCGCGGAGAGCCGCCGCTCGGACTCCGCGACGGCGGCGGCGACCCGCTCGTTGAGCGCGTCCTCGTCGACCGCGACGCCCTCGAGCCGCGCGGCGATGCCGTCCTCGCCGAACAGGCCTTCGTGCAGGTCGGCCAGCTGCTCGGCCAGCGGGTCCGGCCCGTCGCCCGCCGCGTCACCGGCAGCCTCGGCGGCGTCGGGCTCGGCGGTCAGCTGCTCGGTCAGCATCACCAGCGCCGCCTCGACCGCGTCGAGCCGCTCGGCGACCTCACCGGGCAGTCCAGCACCGCCGGCCGCAGGGGCCGCCGGCTCACCGCCCGACGGCGCCGACTGCACGTGCTCGCGCACGGCGTCGATCCGGGCGAGCAGCTCGGGAATCGCGCTCTCGACCCGGGCCAGCCGGCCGGCGACGAGGTCGAGCGACTCGGTGCTCTGCGCGCCGGCCATCCCGAGGTCGGCCCGGCTGGGCAGCTCGGCCATGCGCGAGGCCATGCCGGTGAACGCCGACCGCAGCTCGCGCATGTCCTGGTCGGCCGACTCGATGCGCAGACCGACCCGATCGACCGACGCGGAGAGCTCCTCGAGCCCGATGAGCCGCTCGTGCAGGCTGACGAGGTTCTCCTGCAACCCGCCGACCCGCTCCCCCACGGCGGGAACGGCCGCGAGGGCCTGGGTGACACCGCCGAGCGCGTTCGTGTGGCCACGCACCGCGCTGTGCAGGTCCTCGATGGCGACCTTCATCTCGGCGATGTCCGCGCCGCGCTCCTGCACCGAACGGCCGACCGCGTCGAGGCGCTCGGCCAGCATCCGCACGGCTTCGCGCACGTCCCGCGACAAGGTGGCGATGGCCTCGTCGGCCGCGCCGGAGCCGCCGGCCGCACCGGCTCCGCCTGCGACGGAGCGCACCGTCTCGATCTCGCCGGCAATCCTGGCGAGCTGCCCGCGTACCTCGGTGAGCGCGACCGCGATCTGGCGCTGCTCGGAGCGCTGATCCTCGACGGCCTGCGACAGCAACGACTGCATGCGGTCGGCCATGGGCGCGCCGGACCCAGGGTCCATGGTCATCGTCGTAGCTCCTCGGTCGCGAACGTCAGCCCGCAGTATTGCGGGTGCCGAGGCGGTTTGCTACGGAAGCAGAGGTTCGAGTCGGCGGTTCACCGCGTCGAGCGCGGCCCGGATCGTCGCCTGGCGGACGTCCTCGCGTACGACGGCGGAACCGGTCAGCCGATCGGTTCCGGTCCCGCTCACCATCGTGAGCGTGACCAGTACGGTGCGGTCGCGCCCGGTCGGCGTGACCTCCACGTGGTCGACCTCGAACCGCGCCTGGTTGCCGATGAGCTGCTCGATCGCGTGCAGCGCCGCGGTCGCGACGGCGCGGTGCACGCCGCTCTGCGTCGCCGTACCGGTGCTCTCGCCGCGGACGGAGTGCTCGCGGTAGCTCAGCTGCACCGTCGCGGTCACCTCCAGGCCGGAGGAGACGAGCTGCATGCGCGAGATGACCGGGCGGCGGCCGTTCGGCTGGACCGGGACCTCGGGCGCGGCGGCGTCCTCGATGAGCTGCACGCGCTCGGCATCGACGCCGAGGCCGAACTGCTCGCGCAGGAGCCGGCCGACCCTCGTGGCGACCTGGACCTCGTCGACACCGGGGGCCAACCCGAGCCGGAGCAGGCCGAGACCGCTGCCGTCGGCATCGGGCTCGACATCCGCGTCGGCGATGCCCGGGACAGCGCGCAACGCCGCGACGATGTCGGCGAGGTCGCTCACGGTCACAGTCTTCCGCTCTCGTAGGGCAGGCACGGACGCATTCCTATCGTTCAGGGAATCGGTGTCCGCGGCGCGGTGCTTGAGTAACAGAGCGGGGTCATAGGACTACAACGCGGCGGTCACGCCGACTTCCGGGCATTCGCCCGTTTTGCGGTGCTCTTCTTGGCCGCCGGAGCACTAGCCCGTTTGCCCGCCACCTTCTTCGCAGGTGCCTTCGTCGCCGTCTTCTTCGCCGCCGCGGCCTTCTTCGCCGGCGCCTTCTTTGCCTGCTTCGGTGCGGTCTTGGGCGCGGCCTTCGGCGCGGACGAGGCCTCGCCGCGGCCCTGCTTCGCCGCCTCGACGCTCGCCCGCAGCGCGGCCATCAGGTCGACCACGGTGCCGGTGTCGGCGGCCGGCTCCGCGGGCGCGACGACCTCGCGGCCGGCGACCTTCGCGTCGATCAGGGCCTGCAACGCCTCGCGGTAGTTGTCGGAGTACTGCTCCGGCTGGAAGTCGCCGGAGAGCGTGTCGATGAGCGACTGCGCCATCGCGAGCTCCTGCTCGCGCACGTCGATGTCGTCGTCGAGGAAGCCGAACGCGGGCTCACGGATCTCGTCCGGCCACAGCATCATCTCGAGCACGAACACGCCGTCGCGCACGCGCACGGTCGCGAGCGTCTCGCGTTGCCGGAGCGCGATCTTCACCAGCGCGACCCGCCCGGATCGCTCCAGCGCCTCGCGCAACAGCACGTACGGCTTCGCGCCCGCGCCCTCCGGCTCGAGGTAATAGGACTTGGTGAAGTAGAGCGGGTCGACCTGTTCGAGCGGCACGAACTCCAGCACGTCGATCGACCGCGACGTCGTGAGCGGCAGGTCGGCGAAGTCGTCGTCGGTGAGGACGACGACCTCACCGCTCGGCAACTCGTAACCCTTCGCGATGTCGCTGTAGGGAACTTCCTCACCGTCGATCTGGCAGACCCGCTTGTAGCGGATGCGCCCGCCGTCCTCGCGATGCACCTGGTGGAAGGACACGTCGCGTTCCTCGGTCGCGCTGTAGAGCTTGACCGGGATGCTGACGAGCCCGAAAGAGATCGACCCCTTCCAGATGCTGCGCATACGACGATCATCCCCCCTTACGCCACGAGCAGTCCACGTCCGTCGATGGCGGCGGACGATCTGGGTACGTTCCGGTCGTGGGCCTGTCGACGTACCGGAAGAAGCGCGATCCCGCGCGCACTCCCGAGCCGGTGCCCGCGCCGTCGCCGTCGCGCCGGCGGGGCAAGCGTGGCAACGACGACACCTTCGTGATCCAGGAGCATCACGCGACCGCGCTGCACTGGGACTTCCGGCTCGAACGCGACGGTGTGCTCGTGTCATGGGCGGTGCCGAAGGGCCTGCCGCGCCACCCGGGCACCAACCATCTCGCGGTGCACACCGAAGACCACCCGATGGAGTACGCGACGTTCGAGGGGCACATCCCCGAAGGCGAGTACGGCGGGGGCAAGGTCATCCTCTGGGACCACGGCACGTACGAGTGCGAGAAGTGGAGCGACCGCGAGGTCAAGGTTGTCCTGCACGGCGGCCGCGTCGACGGCCGCTACGTGCTGTTCAAGACCGGCGACAGAGACCGTGACTGGATGGTGCACCGGATGGACCCCGCGGCCGACGGCTACGAGCCGATGCCCTCGTTGGTCCGGCCGATGCTCGCCGTCGCCCGCGACGCGTTGCCGGCCGACGACGGCGCGTGGGGCTACGAGTTCAAGTGGGACGGCGTGCGCGCGGTCGTGTACGTCGACGGCGGCCGGCCGCGCGTGCTGTCGCGCAACGACCGCGACGTGACGGCCAGCTACCCCGAGCTGCGGGCGATGGCCGAATCGCTCGGCTCCACGCAGGTCGTGCTCGACGGCGAGATCGTCGCGATGGATGCCTCCGGCCGGCCGTCGTTCGGCGCGCTGCAGAACCGCATGCACGTGACCGGCGCCGCGCAGGTACGCCGGCTTGTCGCGCAGACGCCGGTGACGTTCCTCGCGTTCGACGTCCTCTACGTCGACGGCCGCTCGCTGCTCACCGCGCCGTACGCCGAACGCCGCGAAGTGTTGGAGTCGCTGGGATTGTCCGGCCCGTCGTGGCAGACCCCGCCGTACTTCGCCGGCGACGGCCCGGCGATCCTCGCCGCGTCGCAGGCGCAAGGCCTCGAAGGCGTCCTCGCGAAGCGGCTCGACTCGCCGTACGTTCCGGACCGGCGATCCGACGCGTGGCTGAAGGTGAAGAACATCCGCACGCAGGAGGTCGTCGTCGGTGGCTGGAAGCCCGGCGAGGGACGGCGGCACGGGCTCATCGGTTCACTGCTCGTCGGCGTGCCCGGGCCCGACGGACTCGACTACGTCGGGCACGTCGGCACCGGCTTCACCGACAAGATGCTGCGCGACCTCGAAGTCGAGATGACGCGGCTCGCGCGCGACCACGCGCCGTTCGCCGCGGAGGTACCGCGGGCGCAGGCGAAGGATGCGCGCTGGGTGTCGCCGGAGCTCGTCGGCGAGGTCGCGTTCACCGAGTGGACGAAAGACGGGCGGCTGCGCCATCCGGCCTGGCGCGGGCTGCGGCCGGACAAGTCGCCGGACGAGGTACGCCGTGAGTCCTGAGTCCACCAAGGTCACCGTGAAGGTCGGCGACCAAACGCTGACGCTGTCCAACCTCGACAAGGTGCTCTATCCCGACGTCGGGTTCACCAAGGGCGAGGTCATCGACTACTACACGCGCATCGCCGACGTGATGCTGCCGCACGTGCAGGAACGGCCGTTGACGTTCAAGCGCTATCCCGACGGTGTCGACGGCAAGTTCTTCTTCGAGAAGAACGCGCCGTCGCACACACCGGAGTGGGTACGCCGCGTGCGCCTCCCGTCACCGGGCTCCACGAAGAACCGCGACACCATCAACTACGCCGTGCTCGGTGGCCTGCCGTCGCTCGTGTGGGCGGCGAACCTCGCGACGCTCGAGCTGCACGTGCCGATGTGGACCGTGACCGACAAGGGCAAGCCGCGGCATCCGGATCTCATGGTGTTCGACCTGGACCCCGGACCGCCGGCGACGATCGTGCAGTGCTGCGAAGTCGCGCTGCTCGTCCGCGACGTGCTGGCGGGCTCACGTGTCGAAGCGGTGCCGAAAACGAGTGGTTCCAAGGGTTTGCAACTCTACGTGCCGCTCGACGGAAGCAGGCCGTGGGAGGACGTGCACGCGTATGCGCGCGCACTCGCGCAGCAACTCGAACGCGAGCGCCCCGACCTCGTCGTATGGAACATGAAGAAGGAGCTGCGCACCGGCAAGGTTCTGGTCGACTGGTCGCAGAACAACGCCGCGAAGACGACCATCGCGGTGTATTCGCTGCGCGCACGATCGGCACCGACCGTGTCGACACCCGTCACCTGGGACGAGGTCGAAGCCTGCCGTACGCCGGAGGATCTGCGTTTCACCAGCGCCGACGTGCTCGCGCGGGTCGAGGAGTACGGCGACCTGTTCGCGCGCTGCCTCGACGGCGACCAGAAGCTTCCCGCCGTTCCGTGACGGGTAGGCCCGACGCGTGAGCGACTACGACGTCGTCGTCCTCGGCGGCGGCTCCGGGGGCGAAGCGGTCGCGCGCGGGCTCGCGGAGCGCGGCAAGAAGGTCGCCCTGGTGGAGTCCGGCCTGGTCGGCGGCGAGTGCCCGTACCTCGCGTGCATGCCGAGCAAGGCGTTGCTGCACGCGGCCGCCGCGGGCCGCTCGTGGCCGACCGCGGTGAAGCTGCGCGACGAGGCCGCGAACCACCGCGACGACACCGCGACGGTCAAGGAGCTGCGCGCGGCCGGTGTCGACGTCGTACGCGCCCGCGGCCTCATCACCGAGACCGGCGTCGTGCTCGCCGGCGCGCAACGCCTCGAAGCGCCGGACATCGTCGTCGCGACCGGTGCCGAGGCGACCGTGCCGTCGCTCGACGGCGTCGACCGTGACGACATCTGGACGAGTGCCGACGCCCTCTCGACGGCCGACCTCCCGGAGCGGCTGCTGATCCTCGGCGGCGGTCCGGTCGGCTGCGAGCTCGCGCAGGCGTTCGCGCGGCTGGGAAGTTCCGTGACGCTGGTCGAGACCGACGAGCGCCTGCTCGCGCGCGAACCGGACTTCGTCGGCGAGGCGATCCGCGCCGCCCTGACCGCGGACGGGGTCGACGTACGGACCGGCGAGAAGGTCGAGTCCGCTCCGGACGGGTGGCGCGTGCTCGCGGCGATGGGAACGCAACCCCGCGTCGAGGGCATCGGGCTGGAACGTCTCGGCATCGAGCCCGACACCGACAACGGGCTCGCCGTGGACGACCGCTGCCGGGTGCAGGCCGGGTTGTGGGCGGTCGGCGACGTCACGACAGTCGCGCCGTTCACGCACACCGCGAACTACCAGGCGAAGATCGTCG